>Ga0131853_10000978_pt1 | contig 51810 bp, 45 predicted proteins | sample TergutLab28metaG_FD_92764 | JGI IMG/M metagenome (GOLD analysis project Ga0131853, IMG submission 92764) | Labiotermes labralis P1 segment gut microbial communities from Petit-Saut dam, French Guiana - Lab288 P1 (version 2) (version 2) | ecosystem: Host-associated > Arthropoda: Insects >...
AAAGTTTGAAAATCAAAAAATCGGCAGTCATCAACTGCCGAAAATTACAGAATAAGAAAAGCCTTAAAATCAGGGCTTCTTTATTTTTTTCGGGGAGCGTTTCCAACCACTTCGGCAGCGCGCATGACTGGCAGTCATGAGGTCAGGGGTTCGACCCCCCTATTCTCCAGAAATGAGAAACCCTATAGCTTAATGCTATAGGGTTTTTTGTTGCAGCTGTATAGCCACTTTTCAACAATGTTGTTCCATATCATTATTTTCAATTGCATCATAATAAAAATTATTTTTTAAATACTTACTTATGCTATCATAATCGCCAAAAATAGTTTTCAAATTTATACCAACCTCATCTAACTCCTTCAATATCTTCTTTTTGTTTAAAACTTCAATTGTGATATCAGGCTTAATTTGTTGTGTCAACAAAAGATTTATTGGAGAAGGTTCATTTTCACGGAATATTTTTGCGTAGTGAAGCTGACAAATAAAAATAGAATTTTGGGTCAATACACGACCTGAGATATTGGGCGGAGAATATGTACCATAATATGGTAAATAAAAATTAGGTCTTGATGTTACATGAACAAAAGAGACAGCAAATTCAAACAAATCTTTTATGACGGATTCCCAAACCATATCAAAGCGTGGCTCTTCAAACATTTTATTGCGTCGCCAGTAGCTCAAACTATTATAATCATTCCAATCCTTTGGCCATGATTCTTCAGGAGAGAGCCTCTTCTCCCAAATGACATCCTCAATTGTTGTGACATGAGTAGCGAATTGTTCTTCTATTTGTCCAATAAATGAAAGAATATCAACATTGATTTTATCAAAAGATGAATCGTCAAAAGCAAGAACATATCCTTGTTCATCTGAAGCAATATATCTTTTATCTTTTAACCTCTTACACAACATATGAATTGATTTATATAAGTCGCTTTGATAAAAATCAGGCTTTGGGAATAAGATTAAATCAATCAAGGAATGAACCATTTCTTGGTATTTGTATAAGAAGCTGCTGTGATCATAATCAAAATACTCACGCTGATTAACCCATCGCTCCAGCATCCATGGGTTATTAGCTTTTCCAGAATAATCATTTTTAACAATCATGTCGTCCATACCATAAAGGCTATTTTTGTTTATCATATATATGTATCCGGGCTGGGTATCTGACATATCATCGCTGTAACATGAAAAAAATAGCGAGATAAGAGGCGAAGTGGTAAAATCAATCAGATAAGTAGGCAAGCCGTTGTGCTGTGCAAAAGCGAGAAAATGTTCTTTTTGCATTGCTGTTAATTCGTTGCCAACATGGTTATATAATTCTGTTAAATGATTCGCTCCAAAAAACTTTCCATACATATTATATGGACGAAAAGCGGACGCGGTAATAGCATCATACTTTAATGATTCTCCCCTAGATATATAATTTCTAAAATTATACTCTTCTGAGTAGCTAAAATATTCTGCAATTGAACTGATTCTGATAGTTTTCAAAAAAACATACAACTCCTCATATACAAAGTTTTTTGTAATAAATAGCACTTTAATTCAAATATAAGTCCCGTCTAACCCCAACTCAAAGCAAGCAAAAAATCCCTTATATTTCTGTGCTTAATCCCTTCACGACTCAAATCAAACTCATCCAGGGACACAACATACTTCGGGAAATTATCCCGTATAGATTCGTACACATTAAACTCGCGCCTGATTGTATCTTCTGATGCAAGGAGGTAAGCAACCTGGACATAAAGTTTCTCACTCCTCTTTTCACAAATGAAGTCGATCTCCCTTGTCCCTGCCTTTCCCACAGTAATTTTATAACCCCTGCGAAGCAGCTCCATGAAAACGATGTTCTCAAGTATAAGGTTGATGTCCTTCATGTTGCTGCCAAAAACAGCCTCTCGGATACCATGGTCTGCAACGTAGTATTTTTCATTTACCGCCAGCAGTTTTTTACCCTGTAAATCCTGCCTGCGAACTTGGTAAAATAAAAAGGCGTCCATACAATAGCTCATATAGTTCATAATCGTTTCGGGGGCTGCCACACGGTTTTCACTTTTAAAATACTTAGAAATGGCAGATGCAGAAAAGGTAGTTCCAACACCGCTAAACACATAAGCAATGATACGCTCAAGTAAATCAACATCACGAACCTTGTTCCGCTTAACAATATCTTTGAGAACAACTGAATTATACAGATCTTGCAAGTAAATGTGCGAAGGAGCTTCCTCATAACGGAGATTTCCAAGATAAGGCATACCGCCGAGAGCTAAATATTTCGTGAACACCTCTTGCTTTGATACTTTTGAAAAAACAGAAGTGTATAACTCTAAAAACTCCCCATAAGAAAAGGGATAGATAGTAAACTCAACATATCTCCCAGCCAAATAAGTTGCAAGTTCCCCCGAAAGTAATTTGGCATTTGACCCTGTGATGTATATATCACAGTCAAACTCTACACGAAGCGAATTGACACACTTTTCCCAATCCAAAACCTCTTGAATTTCGTCGAAAAACAGGTATGCTTTTCCTTCAATATCCGCAATCTGCTGCGTGACCTCCTTATGCAGTGCCGCCGCTGTACACAGTGGTGCGTTTTTCATATCTTCAAAGTTGAATTTGATAAACTGCGAATCAGAAGCGCCTTGCGCAATCAATTCATTTTGTATTAATTCCAACATGATGGACTTTCCACTACGGCGAATACCTGTCAACACTTTAATAAGCTCATTGCCGATAAATGGACGAATGCGGCTCATGTACTCTTCTCTTTTTATCACGAAAATCAAATCCCTTCCCGACAGTAATAAAATCACAATAGCACAGATATATCTTAACTACAAGTGATAATTTGAAATTCATTGAGATATGTCTTCATTCTTCAATTTTTGGAAAAGAATTTCTGGTAAAAAAGATGCCCCTTTAATCTCCATAAGTATTATTCATGATTTATGCTCTATCACCAAAAGTTTCCAATTACACCTGGCTAATTTACTCGGGTTTGATATAATTGTATTAAAACAAGCTACACATCAAAAAACACCCTCTAAGCTATATCAAAAAAACAATGCAAAAATTTGACCCTTTATTGCCCATAGGAAATCAATTTGAAAATCAACTCAGGTAAAGCCGTTGGCTCCCGCACTAAGCATGATTCACACGCTATTATTATGTTAACTCTGAGGGTACCGAAACATGGTTGCATGTGATAAACTAAAAGAATCAATCTGTACGGGGACTTAAAAATGACTAAATTTACAGACAAACGCGGTATTCTCGATGAAGAGATTTTCACCTATAAAGTCACAAAGGACAATAAAGTTTTCATTTCATACAAAGGAAAGCCTGTGACTACCCTCAGCGGGAAGAGGGCCAATGATTTTATTGCAAAAATCCGAAATACCAAGGGGAATGAGGCTCAACTGATCATGGCCAAAGTGACAGGCAACTTCAAACGGGGAAATGAATAGATTAAAAGCCTTGAAAACGCGATGTTTTCAAGGCTTTTGTATATTTCAAAAAGTGCTACGTCTTATTTGCATATGAAGCTACCGTTGCTTTACTCCAAATCTTCTTTAATCTTGTCGTCCCCTTGTTTTATATGGCCCACACCTCGCTGTCTAAGGAGCAGCAAGGGAGATACGTCAAACTATCACCGATAGTCAAGATATGGCTTCCAAAAGTATGGACTGCCCTGTTCAACATGCACAATCATTTCCAATAAAATTTATTACACTTTATGATAGTTCATAGCACAGCTCCATTTCCGCCTTGCCAAAGTTGGAAATATACACCTGATCACCATATTTTCTTCCATATTTTTGAGCTAAACGCACCTTAATGATAGCGTTCAGCTCAATTTGTCAAAAGACATAATTTTTGTGCTATGATGTAAATGCTAAATCAGTTCATGTTGTGTATACGGAAAGGAGGGGAATGCTTATTGAAAGACGATGTGATTCATTCGTGGTCAACAGCTTGGATAAACAATCTAAACCGTTACGCCAACAAAGAAGGAATAGAATTACAAAAAATGATTTTGGGTATGGAAATTTTGCTTCATAATATGCCAAAACTGATACTCATGATTGCAATTTCCCTATATTTCGGTATATTACCACAAACTCTGGCAACTTGGTTTTCCTTCATAATTATACGAAAAAATGCAGGTGGCCTGCATGCGGGTAAAAGTCTTACCTGTACCCTTATAACATTGCTTATGTTTGTCGCTGCACCTTATGCTCTAATCAATATTCAGATTAATACAGCAGTTTTTCTTTTGATATTTGCCGTTACTGGTCTTGGATTGTATAGATACTCCCCATCGGATACTGCGGCAAGGCCCTTATTAGGTAAAAAAAAGAGGGCAAGGCTAAAAAAAAGAGCGGTGGCTGCCAGCGTATTTATAATGGCGCTTGGCCTATTGCTTCGTAACGAAATGCTTTATGGTTTGCTTGCAGTGGGAGCCTTGTATGCATTAGTAGCCGTACTTCCCCTTTCGTACAAGATCCTTGGGCAGAGTATGAATAACTATGAAAGCTACGAATAAGCAACTTCTATAGCAAGCAATCCGATGAAATCTACTTAATCTTCCATTACTTTGATTCCATTATTTTCTTTTGTCTTCGTCACAATCCCTGTCGCATGGATGAAAGAATAATATAGGATAACCATTGATAGCAGGCAAAATGCGCTTTGGCTTCGTTCGACTACAATATGTGACCGATTAATCATTAAGTAGCTTTGCGTATGAAGCCTGCTATCGGTGGATTTTTAACAAAATGAGTATTCGACAATAATTAGTTTAGTTATAAGTTAGCTTCTATAATGCCAATATAGTGGTATAATTTTCAAGGAGACATGTGTGGGGGTTTAAGATCAAAAAAAGATTGGCTGAGTTTTATAGTGCTAACTTTTAATAATTAAAATTGGCAGAGAGGAGTACAACTAATCATGAAAAATACAAATGAGCTGTCCATGACAAACAAGTTAAAGATGAAGGCTGCAGAGATTATCTCTGATGCTTTGATTGATCAAGCAGACAAAGGTATGATGCAAACCGGTATCTGGTTTTTTTCAGAGCCTAAAGTTCCGGTAGAATTGCTGTTAGATGAAGATGCAGAATAAGATATCATGATTTTGAAGGGATTTTCGGGGGGAATTTTTTTTCATTAAGTTAATATGGGAAGTGACTGAGTGATTGATTATCTATTATTCATTCTAAGTATTGTTTTATTTTATATGGTTTTCATTAATATATGTCAATATAAATTTTCTATCATCAAAGCAATAGCGATAGTCATCACTACATCCATAGTGCTTTTTGTTATATTAATTACACTTGAAACTTTTTTTCCAGCGATTGGTCTGGACTTTCCAGGAAATTTAGCTATTACAGGATCTTTTATGGTACTCGTATATATAAAGAGTAGAAATAAACTTCTAAGTGCATATTACGCGATATTCACTTCCGTGGTAACCATGTTTGGAGGCATATTGGTAACCTCGTTTATCATGATTGCTTTAAATATTATCGATTTTGAAGCATTCAGAGATTCTCTGCTTCTGTATTTCATTACACTGTCTCTCACATTCATAATGTGCTACATGCTTTCTAAATACATGGGCAATCGATTGCATCAGTGCTATGTCCGATTATCTCCTGAAATCAGACAAAAATTTGCAACTTATGGTTTAATGCTTTCTACTCTAACATTTGTATTGTTCCATTCAATTTTTTACATACCCAATATAATAGATAGCCATGTCCATGTTTCTACAATCAGTACGATAATGATCGCCTGCATCTTTTTTGTTGCCATGCTAATGATGTTCGAGTATTCTTTAAGCCAGCAGAGAGAAATAGAGGCCGAATACAGTAGCAAGGCACAAGCAAATCTGGAAGATTACACTCGTTATCTTGAAAACGCGTATACCGATATGCGAACATTTCGCCATGACCACCTCAACCTACTGTACGCCTTAATTGGATATGCCGAAAAAGACAGCTCTGATGATTTAAAGGACTATTTAAAACAAAACATAGATCTTGCCCAAAATGCCGTCGACGACATGGCCACAGCCATGGATAGTTTGCGGTTTATTCATATACCAGAGCTAAAGGGGTTACTATCAGTAAAATTTGCCCAAGCTCAAAGTCGCGGTATTGAAGTAGAGTTGGATATTACAAAACCCATTGACGATATCCCTTTGAGTCGGGTAAACTTATGCCGATTAGCAGGAATCATGGTAGACAATGCCATAGACGAGCTGTTAGCTGAAACGTACGAAAACAAAGTACTCGAGTTTGGCATTATACCTGATGGAGATGATATCTTAATTGTTTGTTCAAACAGCTGCAAAACCATTCCGCCAGTAGAAAAAATATTCAAAAAAGGTTATTCTACCAGAGGTACTAACAGAGGATTGGGGTTGTCTAACTTGAAACATATCTGCGAAGAAAATGGGAACGTATTGCCCGCAGTACATATAGAAAACGGGAATTTTACCCTAATCGTAACGGTTAGGAGGATGTAGATTGATATCCATTTTTATCTGTGAAGACAACGATTATTACAAAGACATGCTATATGAATGCATCAAAAAATACATTGACTTTGAGGAGTTAGATGTAGAATTAACCCTGTCCACAGGAGATCCGGACAAAGTTATCGATTGTATCAAAGGGCACAAATTGAGTGGCCTTTATTTTTTAGATATAGAGCTGGGCGGCGGTTATAATGGCGTAGATATAGCCAAAGAAATACGCCAGCACGACCCCAGGGGTTTCATTGTCTTCATTACCAGTCATCAAAGATACATGCACCTAACTTTCGAATACAAAATTGAGGCACTGGCCTATATCAAAAAAGGGAACGATGAAAATGCTGTCCGTCAAGAGGTTTGCAGATGTATTCAATATGCTTATAATAAGCATATTTCCCGCGTCAATGACGACTACTATATCATAATTAAAACCCAAAACGGTCTGGTATCATGCGAATATGAAGACATTTTATTTTTCCAAACAGACCCTACAGATTCTCGCAGGATTATCATACATACTAGAAAAAGACAATATACATTTTACAACAGCTTAGATAACTTATTTAAAACCCTTCCCAAAGACATTTTCTTTAAGTGCCACAAATCTTATATCCTTAACATGGCCAACATCCCTAAAAGGGATGGCAGCGTTATAATCCCGGACAACGGTAAAATAATTATGCAAAACGGTGCCGAGTGTATTGTATCTATACGCAACAAAGGGGCGCTGCTCAAGCGGCTTGCCCCCGTTGCTGTACGTACACGATAATTTATTTATACTACTCCAGTGCTATATTAAGCCTTGTATTCATACCAATACGCAGATCTGTATTTGCCGACGTAACAGTTACTTCGGCCTCAAATTCTACAACAGGTGCGTGTGGTGTGGCGGCAGGGCTTATTCTGCTTATTACACCTTCATATACCGCATCACCGGTAGCATCTGAGGTGATGGTCACTGCCATGCCTTGTGTTACTCTGCTAAGGTCATATTCCCTAAAGCTCGTTATAATCCTTAAATCGTCTGTATTTTCTACAACAAACAGCTGTCCCATACCTACCGCGCCTTCTCTGGCGATAACCGCGGTGACGGTGCCACGTATGGGCGCCGTGATCGTAGAGTCTTCCAAACGTTTTTCCAATTGTTCCAGGGGTATTTCCAAATGTTCCAAATTTGTGGTCAGCTCTGCGCTTGTCACATTGCTGCGCAGCCTTTCTATATCTTGCTGGGCGGCAATACGCGCGGCATTAAGCGCCCCTTGAGCATTTTGATGGGCGGTACGTGCCGACTGAAGGGCGGTTCTTAATTGATCCAAAGAACGTTGCTGAAATGTAACGGCGTTTTCGTAGCTTATACGCGCATCATTATACTGGTTTCTGGCATGGGTTAGGGCATTTTCAGCCTGGCGCATTTCTTCCTGTGATACGATCCCGCCTACATGTAATGAGCTTACATTACTATGCTCCCGCTCCCTTGCTTCAAACTCGATCCGCGCGGTTCGCAAAATACTTTCGGCACTTAACACTTGGGGGTTAGTTCCATCTGTATAATCCCTTAAAGCATCACTGTAATTTCTTTGGGCGGTCTCCAGATTGACAGCCGCCGCACTTGATGCAGCCTCAGCACTTAAAATATGAGAATTGGTGTTGTTTGCAAGGTTTCCTGTAGCTTCGTTAAGCATTCTCTGGGTATTGGCCAATGAGTTTTGGCTGTTTTGCCTGGCGGTTTCCAAAGCGGCTTTTTGTTGAGCAATGGTCAGCTCCAGATCCGTCGTATCCAATACAGCTAACACCTGGCCCTCGGTTACAGCATCTCCCACCTCAACATATACATGGTCAATCATAAATCCCAATGTGGTATATATATTTCGGCTTTCGACGCTTTCGACTACGCCGCTGACGGTTATGCCGTTAACAGCCGCGGCAGATTGTGTGCCTATCATCGTAGGTTCACTCGCATCGACATCGAGGGGTTGGTTACAGCCTCCCAGCAGACCCGCTAAGCCCAAGATAGGTATTAGCATCAAATAAACCGCGATATTTTTTATCACTTTATGTTTTTTCATAATTACACACTTCCTTTCTGGCTAAAGCCTACATTACCTAAGCGGGATACGTACCCTGGCGTTTACACCGATAAAACTGTCTAAGTTAATGTCATCCACTATGTTAATTTTTATTGGAATTAAATGAATGACTCTTGTAAATGTGCCGCCGGTATTAAAAAACATCGCTTGGCCGGTCAACTCGGCAGCGGTGACCATACCGATTTCCGAAATATAACCGTTAAATTGCCGGTTGCCAAAGGGATCTATCGTGACCATAACCGGTTGTCCTACCCGAAGCCCGGCGATATCAGTTTCTCTGATATTTGCCTGGATATGCAAGTCATCGATATTGGCTATAACCGCAAGATGCTCCATGGGCGAAACAATCTGGTCTTGCTGGGCGCTGGATTGTACCACTAATCCGTTAAATGGGGCACGAAACGCTTCGCCGTTTTCTACCCAACCCAGGACTTCGTTTTCTTCTACATATCGACCTTCGTAAATGGTAAATCTCTGTAACGGGCCCGGTATGTCAGCTGTAATAGCGATGAGGGTCGTTGTTACTCTTGCGTTATCTGTGGTCAGATAACCCGTGTTATGCCAAACAAAGTAACCTCCTATACCGGCACCGGCCGCAAGTACCAAAGTGAGAATCAGCACTATAAGTAATTTCGATTTCCCTTTCTTTTTTGCATCCACATTTTCATCAGTGGTTTTGTTTTCGGTTGCATCTGGCTTTTTGCCAGTATTTTTTTCTGGATCATTCATATTATCGCCTCTCCTTTACATATCCTATGAACTCACTTCATCTTCATCTATAGCGCCGCCCTTTTCAAACTGGGAGTTATATAGGTCGGCATAAAAGCCTTTGGCTTCAATTAACGCATCATGGTTGCCTGCTTCCAGGATATCTCCATCCTTCATGACCAAAATGGTGTCCGCATTTCTGATCGTAGACAGTCTGTGGGCAATAACAAAGCTGGTGCGCCCCTGCATGATCTCCTGCATCGTTTGCTGTATCAATATTTCTGTCCGTGTGTCGATGGAGCTTGTCGCTTCATCCAATATCAGTATGGCAGGGTTTTTCAAAATCACTCTGGCTATGGTAAATAGCTGCTTTTGTCCCTGGGAGATATTTGACGCTTCTTCATTCAAAACCATATTATAGCTGCCGGGAAGCGTACGGATAAATTTGTGACAATGAGCCGCTTTACAGGCGGCGATGACTTCCTCATCCGTGGCTTCCGGGGAGCCGTAACGTATGTTTTCCATTATTGTGGCGTTATATATCCAGGTATCCTGCAGCACCATGCCAAATATACTCCGCAATTCCCCTCTGGAAAGATCTGTTGAATCGATGCCGTCTATAAGAATCTTTCCGCTGTTTAGTTCGTAAAAGCGCATGAGCAGCTTAACCAGAGTGGTTTTTCCCGCACCGGTTGGGCCAACGATAGCTACGGTCTGCCCCGGTTCTATTTCTGCGGAAAAATCGTTAATAATTATTTTTTCCGGATTATAGCCAAATCGTACATTTTGGAAAGTGACACGGCCTTCATACTGATCTTTGTGCAGGGATTCTGCTTTGTCCGGAGATTCCTCTTCCTCTTCCAAAAACTCAAACACACGCTCGGCAGCGGCTATGGTACCCTGCAGCATATTTCCTGCGGCGCCAATCTCACCAAGAGGAAATGTAAAGTTCTGAATATACTGGATAAACGCCTGAACATCCCCTATAGTGATTGTCCTTTGTACAACCAGCCAGCCCCCCATGACCGCAACCAGCACATAACCCAAATTACCTACAAAATCGAAAATTGGCATAACGATATTCGATAAAAATTGGGCTTTCCATGAAGCGGAATAAACCTTTTTATTTGCCTGTTTAAACTTCGTCGCCGAATCAGTTTCATTGTTATACGCACGAACAACATCGTGGGCACTGTAGGTTTCTTCCACTATTCCGTTGACTTCACCCAATGCGACCTGCTGTGCGCTAAAAAATACATGGGATTTACCCAGGATAATCGTCATAATCCACATAGCAAGAGGAATGATGACCAGTGCCGCCACAGTCATCAGCCAGCTGATGGAAAACATCATGATCAACACACCGATAACCGTCGTTGATGATGTAACCAACTGAGTTAAGTTGCGGCTTAAGGTTTGGCTGATCATGTCCACATCATTGGTCATACGGGACATTATCTCGCCTTGAGAGCGGGTATCGTAGTAGTTAATGGGCAGCTTGTGCATCTTCTCGGATATTTTTTCCCTCAGCTCAAATGTCACCTTTACCGCAAGCCGGGCCATGATAAATTCCTGTACAAAGCCGGCAATGGCAGATGCAATGTAAAGTGCAATGAGTACACCTACAAGCCATCCCATTTGCCTAAAGTCTGTGAGTAAGCCTGTGCCCATCCAATGGGCCACAATGCCATCCACAAGTATGGTAGTGACCCTTCCCATGACCCGTGGGCCTATAACGGAAAAGATAGTAGAAACCACAGCAAAAATGAATACGATAGTCAGCGCTACTTTATGGGGAGATAAGTAGACTATGAGTTTTTTAATCGTTTGTGTCGGGTCTTGCGCTTTTGCGGCAACACCTTCGCCCATCTCAAAATCCATTTAATTCACCCCCGGTTTCGTGGGTGAGTAGCGACCTTCTGTGTCGCCACCAGCCTCTTCTGTGTCGGACATCTCTCCGGTTTCGTTTTCCGACAACTGTGACGCCGCTATTTCCCTATAAATTTCACACTGCTTCATCAATTCCTGATGGGTACCAAGCCCTGCCACTCTGCCATGATCCAAAACCACGATTTGATCCGCATCCATAATCGACGAAATTCTTTGTGCAATAACTATAATGGTGCGATCCCCCATTTTCTTTTTTAAAGCAGCGCGTAAAAGTGCGTCGGTCTTCAAATCCAGTGCAGAAAAGCTGTCATCAAACATATAAATGGGCGCATTCTTGACCAAAGCCCGGGCAATACTTAAACGCTGTCTTTGGCCCCCCGAGAAGTTAGAACCTCCTTGGGCCACGTTTGCCTCGTAGCCTTCCGGTTTTCCTTCAATAAAGCTTTTTGATTGCGCAATTTCTACCGCATCTCTGATTCTCTCCTCCGTAGCATGTTTGTCCGCGTACAGTAGGTTGGATAAGATGGTGCCTTTAAACAATAGGGCTTTTTGTGCAACATAGCCGATTTTATCGTGAAGCTCCTCTTTATGAAGATCCCGTATGTCTATACCATCCACATAAATGCCGCCTCCGGTTACATCAAAAAAACGCAGCATAAGCTTGAGGATCGTTGTCTTACCCGCACCGGTGGCACCTATAATGGCAGTGGTTTGACCGGGCTTGGCAATAAAGCTGATATCATTCAGTACATTTTCATCGTCCGCCGTAGCGTCGGGATAGCGGAAATCCACATGCCTAAATTCGACAGTTCCCTTGAAATCCGAAGGCAAGGGTATCGGATGCTCCTTGATTTCAATGGTACCTTCTGTGTCCAGCACTTCTTGTATCCGCTTAGCACTGGCCACGGCACGGGGCACCATAATAAATGTGATAGCGATCATCAAAAACGCGAAAATAATCAGCATCCCATATTGCAAAAACGCAAACATGTCCCCTATGTCTACCCTAAAAGCTGAGGCTTCCCGGGCTCCTACCCAAACAATCAATGCGGTTGTAAGGTTCATAACCAGCATAATAACCGGCATCATAAACGCAAATGTGGTGTTTACAAACCGCTCCGTATCCGCCAATGCTTTACTTGCTTCTCCAAATCGTTTTTTTTCAAATAGTTGCGTGCTAAAAGCGCGTACAACTAAAATACCGGTTAGATTTTCACGGGTCACCAAATTGACTCGGTCAATCAGTTCCTGCCACTTTTTAAATTTTGGCAGCGCGATAAAAAACAAGCTAAACAAAACCGTCAGCATAATAGCGGTGGCCAGTATAACAATCCAAGCCAAAGATGTACTGCGATCCAGCGCCCGGACAATACCGCCGATTGCCAAAATCGGCATATAAATAAACTGCCTGATGGCCATCATTAACATATTTTGCACTTGCATCACATCGTTGGTGGTTCGGGTAATTAATGATGAAGTCGAAAAGCGGTTAATTTCAGAGTTAGAAAAACTAAGTACCTTAGCAAATACCGCTTCCCTCAAGTTATTTGCCACTCCGGTAGCGGTTTTGGAAGAAAAATAACCCGTACACAAAGCAAGACTCATACTCAAAAAAGTGATCCCAAGCATTATTGCGCCATTGCGCCAAATAATCGATAAATGGCCCGGCAATACGCCTTCATCCACAATATCTGCCATAAAACTGGGTAGTATCAACGCAAGCCAGGCTTCGGCAACAAGCAGAACTGTAACGCATAGTAGTAAAGGGATATAAGGTTTCATATATTCAAAAACTTTTGACATCTAATGCCTCCCGGCTGGAATAAAATTTCGAAAAATAAACATCAATCTGATTTATAAAAACACAAACGGACAATATCCAGATAATCCCGCAACTCTTCCAAGAAATCTTCATAGTTTTGGCCTTCCCATCCTTCTTCTAAGGAAGATAGCTTAAAGTCCGTATAATCAAAAAAACCATTCATAGCCCAGCAGATTAAATCAACGGCTTTTTGGGAATCTATGTCTTCCCTAAACAAGCTGGTGTCACATTCGTTATATAATTGTGCAGCAACAGACTCCTGCTTTTGAAAAAAGGCATCTGATATTTCGGTGTTTGGAAGATCCTCTCGATATGTGTTTACACCTTCCAAAAAGCCATAAATTGAAGGATATTGATCAGAAATATCACGTTTAAGCAATGTGGCCTGCCAAAAACCTTCTAAAATATCCCGATGACCCATATTGAGCATATCAAAATGATTTGCCTCCACCACATCCATGGCATACCGTATTAAAAATTCATACAACTGGTCTTTTGTACCAAAATAATGGAATAACAATCCCTTAGAAATGCCTGCCTCCCGGACAATGATATCTGTGGAGGCTTTTTTATAGCCATAGCGAAACTCCTTCATGGCAGCATTTAAGATACGGTCTCTTTTTTTGACTTCAAGGGCCATAAATTTTTGGATGTTTGATGGTTTTTGCATTTTTTCCATAACTAGCCGCCTCCTTGTTGTATTTAAAGGTAATTGACTACGTCGGACAATATATTGACCGGTTAGCCAAAAAATATTATACACCATTGACTTAAAAAGTCAATGGTGTATCAAAGAAATTTCCTTACTTCACGAGAAGAGGGTATAATGTACCTATTGTGTAATACCAAAAAAGAAAAGGAGGCAGGGATCATGCTTGATAAATCAATTCCCCTCATAAAATTTTGTATGCGGCGAGACACCGGCAAAGCAATACCGGAATATCCACTACCGGAAGGTTATCGTTTTTCTTTGTATAAGCCGGGAGATGAAAAAGATTGGGCACGTATCGAAACCAGTGTGCTGGAGTTTGACCAAGAAGCAGACGCCTTATCATATTTTCAAAAGGCATTTTTGTCTTATGGCGATGAGGCCCAGCGCAGATGCTTATTTGTTGAAACCAATACCGGCCAAAAAATCGCCACGGCTTCCGCTTGGTGGGCATACACCGGCCAGCGACGGGATCCTATTGTGCATTGGGTGGCAGTATCGCCAAACTTTCAGGGGAAGGGCATTGGAAAAGCCATTACAGCCCGGGTTGTAAAGCTGCTTATGGAAATTGAAGGAGACCGTGATTATTATTTGTCTACGCAGTCTTGGAGCCATAAGGCAGTTGTTATTTATGAATGGGCAGGCTTCAAAATTACAGACGAAAAAAACATCATAGGCCATGCCAATGATTCCTTTACAGAAGCTGTGGCTATTATGGATACTTGCCGCTAATACCAATATCAATTTGAAACCTTACAATGGACTGGAGCAGCTTCGCCGAAAAGAGGCGAAGCGTCGCGTAGGGAACATTGGAAGGATTGAAAATGATATTGGTATAAGTTTTTACGCCTGAGCATCATATAGCTTTGCATAAACACCCTGCAAAGCATACAACTTGTCATGGGTACCCTGTTCCGAAATACCGTCACCGGTTAAGACTAAAATACGATCCGCATTCCTAATCGTACTTAAACGATGGGCAATAATAAATGTCGTGCGGCCTTTAGATAGGTTTGACAAACTCTTCATGACAGCCTGCTCGCTTTCGTAATCCAAAGCGCTGGTGGCCTCGTCAAAAATCAAGATCGGCGGATTCTTCAGAAAAACCCGGGCAATACTGATCCGCTGCTGCTGACCTCCGGATAAACGAACGCCCCGCTGGCCTATATCCGTCTGATAACCGTCCGGCAGTTGCATAATAAAATCATGGGCATTTGCCGCTTTGGCGGCTGCAATCGCGTCATCAGCGGAAGCTTCCGGGTTGCCGTATAAAATATTTTCAAGCACAGTCCCCGCAAAAAGAAATGTTTCTTGGCGCACTACACCTATCTGCCGACGCAGGGAGGATAAAGTGACGTTTCGGATACTTGTGCCGTCTATGCGGATATCCCCGGCCGTAGTCTCGTAAAAACGAGGGATTAAAGCGCATAAAGTGGTCTTGCCTATACCTGAGGGTCCTACGATCGCTACAATCTCTCCCGGCTCAACTTCCAGGCTGATATGATTCAGTACATCCGGAACATGGCTGGTTTTCGTTGAGCTATCCATATCTGTCTGATGACTTTCATTATATCGAAACGTCACATCATCGAAAGTGATACGCCCTTGACTCACATGGAGGTCAACGGCATTTTCGGCGTCTCTAATATCCGGGACGATATCCACAATTTCCCGAAAACGCCGGTAACCCGCCAAGCCCTCTTGATACTGCTGGACCATAAACGCCAGCCGAGGTACCGGATCGGTCATATAATTAGCGTACAGCACAAACACCAGCAAATCCGTGGGGGCCAAGGTTCCCCGGACAATCCAAAATACACCGGCTACAATAATGGCAACGGTGATAAGCTGGGCAGAAAAACGTTCCACCACCGTATAATGAAAAGCTTCGTGCTTATAAATGGAGGCACGGCTTTTGTAAAAATATTGATTGATACGAAGAAATTTTTTCTTTTCAATTTCTTCGGCGGCAAAACTTTGGACAACGCGGATACCTGAGAGGTTTTCTTCTGCTTTGGCGTTGACATCGGCAATACGCTCTTGATTTTCTTTATAAGCCACATTCAATTTACGAAACAACACAAACGAATAAATCCCCATGAGCGGCAAAAACGCGCATATAACCAAGGTTAACCGCCAGTTGATAAATAAAAGAATGATCAGCGAACCAAAAAATTGTGTCACATAAATAGCTATATTTTCGGGCCCATGATGATACAGCTCCGCTAAATTAAGCAGATCATTTGTAAGCCGGGACATCAGTTTCCCGGTTTTTTCGTTGTCAAAAAAACGAAAGGGCAGTTTTTGAAAATGGGAAAAGAGTTCTTGCCGCATATCCCGTTCGATTTTGGCACCCATATCATGGCCTTTGTAATCGTAAAATAGCGCAAATCCTGTTTGAGCTACGATTATAGCTACCATTACCGCGCCCATACGCAATATTTCTCCTGTGATATCACCGGTATCAGTGGTGGCTACGGTCCCTGTAATATGGCGTACCACTATGGGTATTGTAAGGGCCAGCAGTGCCACCAACATGGCACACAGCATATCGGCAATAAGAAGGCCCCTATAGGGCCTGTAATAAGATATAAACTGTTTAACAGCATCCGATTTTTTAGTGGGTTGCATTGTGTCTCCTTTAAAAATATTTTTATGATGTAGCGATACAAACACCATATCACGATCACTGCCGCCGGGCAAGAGAGAGAACCGTTATAATTAACTCTATCTTATTAAAATGCCCACCAAGATCCCCAAACACAAAAAAGGCCCAAAAGCCAAATAACTGCCCTTTTCGGCCCGGCCCGTAAATAATAACACCGCACCATAAAAGCCCCCTGCCACAAAAGCAATAAAATAGGCTGCCAACACACCATTCCACCCCAAAAACAATCCGGCCATTGCCATTAGCTTAACATCTCCAAAGCCAAACCCAGGCTTTTTTGCAATGATCCACACCACTCGATCCAAAATCAATAGCGGCAACCCGCCGACCGCAACACCCAGTAAGGCCTCTATCCAGCTGACTTGTTCGAAACCCAAACCCACCCAAATCAATCCGGCCACGGCACCCAGTATCAACAGCCCATCCGGTATCTCCATGGTATCGAAATCAATCACAGCCACGCACAGCAAAACAAAAGCCAAGCACCACAGGGGCAAAACAGCTATATCAGCCCCTGTATACTTGGCCATCATTACAAATAGTATTGCACAAATTATTTCCACAATCGGGTAGCGCCAATTGATCCGTGTCTTACAATACCTGCATCGTCCCCATAAAATCACCCAGCTTATCACCGGGATCATATCACGGCCTTTTAAACGGATTTCACAATCGGGACAGCAGGACGCCGGTAAAACAATTGACTTACCCTGAGGCAGACGGTGGATCACTACATTGGCAAAGGAACCAACGCAAAGACCCACCACTGCCGAAAATATCTCAAAATAGCTAAACAGCATTTTTGCAAAGAGACCCACACGCCCCACGATTGGGGCACATGGTCTCCGGCAAGCCTTTCACTACCGCCGGAGGAGCTTTAAAGACTGTCTCAAGCTCAAAAGAACCACAATCCGGACAGGCGATTTGTTTTTCCGCCTTTTCTTTCATGGAAGCAGAAATATTGTGCTCGCTTTTACACATCGTACAACGTAAATCATAAAAAGGCATGACAGCTCCCTTCTCATACTAATCCCACAAATTAAGGGTTAACAGTAACGGTGCGGTTCGTGCCATTCCATTGAATGGTCACGCCAAACACTTCTTGAAACACCATAACCGGTACAAATATACGACCGTCTCTGGAAATAGCCGGTACAACACCTGCAGAAGCCCTCACTTCTTGTGGGACACCATTGACAAGCATAGTGCTACTGTTTATGGTTAATTCCATCCTAATAAACTGATTTTGGGCATTGTAGCCGCTAAAGGTTGCGGTATTGGTTTGAGCGTTAAAGCTCCAATCCAGACCTAAAATATCGGCGATAACACGCACCATAACATAAGAAGTACTAAACTGCCGGTTAGGCGCAAAAGGTTCCAGTCTGAAGATTGGGGCTTGTAGTACATATCCATCCCTGGTCATAAAAGGACTGTGAGAATCCAACACTCTGGTGGTATGAATCAAAGGATTGCGTAGCGGCCCGTCGGCTCCCGGCGTTGTTGGCGGAGGAGTTGTGCCTCCCGGCCCCGGTGTTGTGGGGGGTGCGCCGGTATAAGGCCTGGCCGGCCATCCCTGCCATGTTGGAGTAGAGAATCCCGTAGATGCGGGAGGATACAAGATCGTAAAATTACTGGCAGTGTATCTAAATGTATTGGAATGCAGAGTCAAGCCTGTTCCGTCGGTATGAAGGAAACGTGCCGATTCTAAATAAGCTGCCCCTAAAAAGCTGGAGTGTCCGATACTGGTCACCGATGCGGGTATAACCACCCGCCGTACAGACCGGTTTTGTTGAAAAGCAAAATCACCAATGGCTGTCACTGTAATATTTGTAAAAGTAGAAGGAATGGTTACATCCGCACTGGTTCCAAAATAACGGGTGATGATTATTACGTCGCGGGTGGCATCGGTTATACCGGGTGCGGGTTCCCGTCGGATAATATATTCAAAATCTCCGTCGCGGATAGTTAAAGCATCCGATTCCGGTGCTGCAAAGTAACCGTTCCACAGAGGAGTGGTAAAGTTTGTTGCATTGTTAGGGAAAATCAGCCTGAAATAAGTGGCTACCCCAACAAAGGAGTCTCTGGCAAAGCGGTTTAAGGTACGCGCGTCGGTATGCAGCAAATGAGCGGCATACAGTCTGCGACAATTATAAAATGCATTTGATTCTATCGTGGTTACATTGGCAGGGATAGTCACCCGCAGCAATGTATCGTTATTTCTAAAAGCCTGACTGGCGATAACCCGTACAGGAGTGCCGCCGATATACGCCGGGATCTCTGCATGTTCTTCATCACCGATATATTCGGTAATTGTAGCCGCACCGGCGGTTATAGTATATTCCCAATTGGCGCTGATTAAATCCGGCTCCGCCGGGAACCCAACAAAGGTGGGTGTAGTAAATCCGGTAGCATTCCCCGGAAATATGATTGTGAAATCCCGATGAAAACCGGAAAAAGCCAAACCGGACAGCTGTAATGTATCCGCATACAAATGTCTTAAACGCACAACTCTCAGATTAGGTACATTGACCACCGCATTGGCCGCTATGGATACAACGGAATCCGGTACAATCAACTCTGTAATTGTTGTATTGCCTCTAATAACATCGTTGCCAATATAGCGTACAGGCCTTCCTTCTATAACGGAAGGGATCTCTACCACGGTTGCGGTACCGTTATATCTGGTGATCATCAACTCGTTGGTACCTGCCAGCGATGTAAACTCCCAAATACCTTCTACATCAGCGGGACGGGCAGGGAAGCCCTGCCAAGTTGGAGTGCTAAAGCCTCTGGCACCATAAGGATACAAAATGCTAAAGCTATTATGTGACCCAATAAAGGCGTCTGCAGATAGTTCCACATTGCTGCCGTCTCCGTGAAGGAAATACGCTGAGGTTAAAAATCTATTATTGTTAAAAGCTCTGGTTTCTATATTGGTTACCGTGTTAGGTATGACAACCTCACGTAAATTTGGATGATGGTCAAAAGCCCGGCCTTGGATACGACGTACCGTACGCCCGCCAATCTGGGAGGGTATCTCAATCCGTTCCGCCGTAGCCAGACTGCTATTTACATCGTAACCTGTGATCATTATATTGTTTCCGGTAAGGTTGGTCCAACGCCAGTCGGAATCCCCCGTAAAAGGTGCGTCTGTTGCATCTACGGGATGAGGCGGATACCAATTTTGCCCAAAATGAGTGGCATTTACCGGATGGGTAATTCTAAAATTATTAGCTGTATTGGTAAAGATATGGCTGCCCATAGAAACATTTCGGCCGTCCATATGCTCAAAATGAGCATCCCGCAAATTAGTCGCATCTCTAAACGCATCATTGTCTATGCGGGTAACACTGGCTGGGATAGTAACTTGAGTAAGCCGCGTTCCCCTAAAAGCACCTTCACCAATAAAATTAACACTGCCGGGCAGGGTTATACTGTTCACATTTGACCATCTAAAAGCTTCCCGCGCAATGGTATTGATGGAGCTGGGCAAACTAAAGGTAACAGAAGTGAGATTTGCATTTTGAAAAGCGCGCTCACCAATCGCTTGAACCGTCTGTCCATTTAATGTAGTACGCGGAATCGTTATCGCTCCGCTGGGTCCTGTATAGTAGATAATGGTAATTTGGTTGTTTATCATTTGAAATTGGAAGCCGTTTTCGTTCCATTGATGATTGACACCATTGGCGGCTACCGTCGCTGGGATAGCGATAAGCATGGACATGATAATGACCATCGACATGATTACTTTCGACTTTCTAAACATGGGTTCCCCCTCCATAATACATTATTTTAGGTTATCCCCCACATTGTAGCCTAAAACCCTAAATCCTGCAATCGACAAACAGAACCTCTATTTGCAAAAATCGACTTTTAAATATTTTTTTCGCCATTTATACTATATAATTCGACTATCTGTAATCAAGATCAGCAAAAAAAACCTCAAAATTTTAGAAAAATGCAATGTATTTCGAATTAATTCATTGCCATTGCAACATTCGTGATATAATCTCAACAGTAGGAAGGTGAATATCCTTGAATGAAAACAACTCCGATAACCAAACATGGAAAACCATGAATATCGCCACGTACGCAGGAACCAAGGCTATTTTAGAAAAATATGAATTACGCCCTCGAAAATCCCTTGGGCAAAATTTTTTAATTGATCCTCATGTTTTAAGCAAAATCATCCGCGCCGCCCATATCGGGCCTGATGATACAATCCTTGAGATAGGCCCCGGCATTGGCGGACTAACCCAAGCTTTGGCACAATCCGCCGGGCAAGTTTTGGCGGTAGAACTTGACGAGCGGCTGGCCAACATCTTAAAAGAAACATGCCCCCCCAATGTCAAAATTATTCATGGCGACATACTGAATTTTGAGATTCCTCCAAATGTTCAAAAGGTGGTGGCTAATCTGCCATATTATGTGACCACCCCTATTGTCATGCACCTCCTGGAAAATTTCCGCCTCAAATCCATTACCGTAATGGTCCAGCGAGAGGTAGCCCAGCGAATGGTAGGTGTCCAGGGTAAAAAAGGAGATAAGGGCGAAAAAGCCTACGGAGCTATTTCTTTAGCGGTGCAATATTACGCAAAGGCTACCATCGCAGCCTATGTGCCGCCCAATTCCTTTATGCCCCGCCCTAAGGTAGGGTCTGCTGTGGTTCATATGGATATACTGGAAAAGCCTGCTGTAAATGTGGATCGCAAGGCGTTATTTACAAATATACGCGCAGGTTTTGGTCAACGGCGTAAGACTTTAGTCAATAGTCTGTATGGATCAGAAGTATATCCACTGACCAAAGAGCAACTGGCCGCTACGATTACAAGCTGCGGTTTTTCTGAAAATATCCGGGGAGAAGAACTGACTCTGGAAGACTGGGCAAAGCTTACCGAAGCCTTGATTTTTACACAGACGGTATGATACAATACTCGCAAATTTTGCGTCTGTAGCTCAGAGGATAGAGCAACCGCCTCCTAAGCGGTAGGTCGCGCGTTCGACTCGCGCCAGATGCGTGGAAAAGGTTCCGTAATCATCATGGTTGCGGGACTTTTGGTTTGTTACGGATTTTGTTTATGCATCAATTTAGCGCACATTTAGCGCACAAGGGTTTTAAAATGCTAATTTTCGGATTGGTTTTTGCGATTGGCGTAGTATGCCATCCGCAATAGACTCTGCCGCTTGCTTTATCATGATCTCTTATGTTGCCATCTCTGCTGACATCCTCTTTGCGCCATTGTGCAGCGGTTTTTCCAAAAAGTGCAACATTTAGGACATCTGCTTCATTAGCATATACATGGCGCTGCTGTTGCTTTGTAAGATTATCTGGTATTAAATTTTCTTTAACGGCATCTGTATGGATCCTGTAGTTAGCTTTTACTAGAAGCCGTTTTACGCTCCAATCCAATGCGTGCCGGTGATGCTCATCTGCTTTTAATCGTTGATAGTCTCGAATTATGTATAACTCAAATTCAACTGAAATCCAGGCGGCAAATTTGAAAGCGATATCACTATGTGCAAACGTCCCACCGTTATATCTTCCCGCTTTCGAAATTATACCGATGGCATTTGTACCATCTTTCCATTTCTTTGGCGATAAAGTAAAAGCATTTTCAACTGATTCATTTTTAAACCGTTCATATCCGGTAGGGTTAAAATTTGGATTGTGTAGCTGCTCCCAAATCCCCAAATATTCAACGGTATTCCTCAAGCGCATCCAATTGCGGACAACAACATCAGGCTCTTCAGAATGTGAAATAAAACGGTCTCTGTCAAATAAATGACAGGAGGCTCTATTATGGCCACAGAGATCCTTATTGACTTCTGATAACTTTAACGTATAATAATATCAGGAAGGGGAATACTGGCCTTGTTCGACATACTATTTTACAAAGACAAAAGCGGAAAACGTCCTATAGTTGATTACTTGCGAGATTTAGCCAGTAAAAACGATAAGGACAGCCGCATTAAGTCAAATAAAATTAACGACTACATTCAACAATTAAGTGAGTACGGTACTGAACTCGGAGAGCCATATATCAAGCATTTAGGTGGCGGGTTATGGGAACTTAGACCGCTTAGAGATAGAGTATTGTTTGCAGCATGGGATGGAAAGAGTTTTATGCTTCTTCACCACTTTATGAAAAAGACTCAAAAGACACCACCCAGAGAAATCAAGCAAGCGTTACGCAATTTAGCTGATATCAAAGAAAGGGGTCTGGATGATGGAATATGATAAGGATTATTTTGAGGCCATAGAACAGGCAAAAGCAAATTTAGCAGACGCAAGAGAGCGTGGGGCAGATGCAATAGGGGGAAGTTGGGATGAGTTAAGAGCCGAATTATTTACCCCAGAGGAAATAGCCGCAAGCAATCTTAGGGTGGCTATCATGGGGGAACTTATAAAAGCCCGGCAAGTGAAAAATATATCTCAACGTGAATTAGAATCCCTAAGCGGTGTAAAACAGCCTATAATATCCCGCATGGAATCCGGCGCAACCAGCCCACAACTGGACACGGTTCTAAAGGTTTTGGGAGCCTTGGGTAAGACCCTGTATGTAGGAGATATCTCAAAGACAGAAGCCCAACATGACGATAAAAATTTAGCGCACATTTAGCGCACAACAATACCAAAAAGCGCACAAATTCATAAAAAGACACCAAAGGTTCAAAAGTCAAAAACCGCACAATATCAAGATTTATCAACAATTACAAAAAGACATAAAACGAAAATTAACCGCCTCCTAAGCGGTAGGTCGCGCGTTCGACTCGCGCCAGATGCGTGAAAAAAGCCGAGCCTCCAAAACATCAAGGAATTCTTGACGTTTTGAAGACTCGGCTTTTATAGTGAATTCAATGAGAAACGGTCCAGAATATATTATTTCCCCACACAAAACTCAGCAAATATCCGGTCAAGTACATCATCACCCACAGCTTCACCTATCATTTCACCAAGCAGCCCATAGGCTCCTTTCAAATCAATGGAAACTATATCTTCGGGTATACCCGCCTGAATATCTGAAATTGCACTTTTTAAATGGCCTATTGCTCCATCCAGCAAATAACTGTGCCTGGCCTGTGTAATAATATCTCCTTCAGCCGATACCGCACCTTCTAAAAACATTTCTTCCACCAATCGGTACAGCTTATCTAAACCTTCGCCGGTTTTAGCAGAAATCTGAACAATTGGAATATCAGAACCCATAGACATGTCCCGATCGGATGCCAAACTCCATGGCTTTAAATCGCACTTATTAAAAACGATGATCTTTTGCTGGCCCTCAGTCAGCTCAGCCACAGCAAAATCCTCATCGGTGACCGGTACAGACCGATCCACTACATGCAATACCAGTTCCGCAGATTTAGCCCACTCCACAGACCGCTCTATACCTATCTGCTCTACCTGATCCAAACCTGCTCGTATCCCGGCAGTATCCGTAAGCAAAATAGGCACCCCTTGTACTGTAACAGACTCCGTCAATGTGTCCCTTGTGGTACCCGGTATGTCCGTTACAATCGCTCTATCCTCTTGAAGGATAGCGTTCATCAAAGAAGACTTGCCTACATTGGGTCTACCCACTATAACTGTAGGTATCCCCACTTTAATCCGGTCTCCAAGCCTGGCTGTAGCCCGCAAAGCTTCTAGGTCTTTAAGAAGCGTGGCACCTTCTTCTTTAACCATTGTCAGATTCATGGCTTCTTCTTCATGTTCCGGATAATCCACAGACAGCTCGATATGTGCAAGCCAAGTTAAAATCATGTCTCTTGCGTTTTTGATTTTGCGAGAAAGCCCGCCGGACAGTTTTCTTAAAACCGCGCGACGGGCCAGATCCGTTTTGGCATTAATCAGTTCCATGACGGCTTCCGCCTGGCTTAAATCTATGCGACCATTTAAAAAAGCACGCTTTGTAAACTCACCCGGCTCTGCGGGACGCGCCCCATTTTGATAAAGGGTATTTAATACCGCAATAACCGTAGTCATGCCGCCGTGACAATAAAATTCCGCCATATCCTCGCGGGTATAGGAACGGGGTCCGTACATAATCGTACACATTATTTCATCCGCAACCCGGCCGTCTTTATCCTTAATTACACCGTAACACATACGATGAGAAGGCAGGGGTAATCCCCTGCCTTTAGGCTCAAAAACATTATGCAAAATCTGCTCTGTATCCGGACCGGACATCCGCACCACAGCAACAGCCCCCACTCCAGTAGGTGAGGCAATCGCCGCAATGGTATCGGGTCCCTTTGCTGCAACTTCTATACTTTGGTTATCCATAATCATTTTGGCGCAATAACCACATTGCGGTGAGGCTCGTTTCCTTCGCTGTATGTGCGGATACCGGGGACCCGCTGCAACACGGTGTGAATCACATGCCGCTCATAACGTGTCATAGGCTCAAGTACTACATTTTTGTGGGTAGATTTTGCTTTTCTGGCTAAACTCATGGCTAAGGCCTCTAAAGTCTCTTTGCGACGTTTCCGATAATTTTCCGTATCCAAAATAACACTAAATTCCGGTACACCGCAACGGTTGGCCGCAAGATTGGTCAAATATTGCAAAGAATCTAAAGTTTGCCCGCGCTTCCCAATTAAAACGCCCACATTTTGTCCTATTAAATTAACATACAAATGCTTATCTTTACGGCTGGCAGTCACTGTTACAGGCACACCCATAGCTGCGGTAACTTCCAGCAAAAATTGTTCTACCGCTGCTATAGGATCAAGCTTCCTTTTTACGGATACTCTGGCAGGTCTGCTGCCGATAAGTCCCAAAAAGCCGCTTGCGCCTTCATCAATAATTTGTACATCTACATCTTCTCTGGCCGCACCTAAAATTTCAAGGGCATCCGCTATAGCATGATCAACGGTTTTTCCGACTCTCTCCACTGAGTTTATACTGGTATCCATAGTGTCCCCCTTCTATGCTCCCTTTTTCATGGGAATCAACGGGATTCCTGATTTTCGGTTTAACACGACTTGCTGTCCGACTTGAAATACTGAGCTTGTAATCCAGAATATACCAACACCCGCCGGTAATCCAATGGTCATGGCACCCATCATAATAGGCATAATAACCATCATCATCTTTTGCTGAGCTTTGGCTCGATCATCGGTGGCTACAGACACTTTTGTGGTAAGGTAAGACGTTAAAACCGCTGTAGCTACCGCCAAGATGGGTATAAGTATCCCGGGCCAGCCCAGCCCCGAAGCTTCTATCAAACTGATGCCAAAAAAAGTTTCTATAGCTGTTTTTTGATTATACAAATATTCTAAGCCGGCCAAGTATTGGATAGGCATACGTTCAAAAAGAATACTCCACTCGCTGGAACCAAAAACATTAAGTACCCTATTTACATCCGGAATCACAGTAAGGTTGATTTCGCCATTGGTAATCATCCTGTCCGGTGTCAGAGGTACCGCCAGTTCGTTCATAGTCCGTATATACGTTTCAAAAGGCATATGCTCAATCAAATACGCAGAAATTTGCGAATACAAATTTCCCAGCCGTGAAACATATAAATACGACTGATTCATTATAAAACTAAGACCAAAAAACATCGGCATTTGAACAAATAACGGCAAACATCCCCCTAAAGGATTAACCTTATTATCCGCATATGTTTTTTGTATTTCAGCATTCATTTTTTGTTGAGATTCTTTGTCCTTATTAGGATACTTCTTCTTAATTTTATCGATCTCCGGCGCCAGCTTTTGCATTGCTGTCATTGATTTTTGCTGCTTCATTGCCAAAGGTAACATTAACGCCCTTACAATTACCGTTAACAGTATTATCGAAAGTCCCAGAGAATGATACACCGTCATACTGTATATAACATTAAAAATAAAATCAATAATATACCCAAAAACCATCGCGATAGGCCCTATAAGCTGACCTGGCGTGTTTTGCACCATTCGCTGCCCACCGAAAAAAAATCCTAATGCGTACAAACTTTTTCCTCCTAATAGATCCAAAACCCTTTGTTAGGGTACGGGATCATAACCGCCCTTACATAGCGGATTACAGCGTAAGATCCGGCATAGGCCCATAAATAGACCGCGCATTATGCCGTATTTGCTTATAGCTGTGTACATGTATTCCGAACAAGTTGGATAAAAACGACATCTTGGCCCTAAAAGAGGGGAAATCCATTTTTTATAGCCACTGATTAAAAACAGCATGGCCTCCGTCACGATACACCTCTTATGTTATGCCTGTCTACTAAATTTAACAACGATTCGCCTATCTGCTTAAAAGCCACATTTTTAGGTAGAGTCCCGGCAGCAGCTCTAACCACTATGATCAAATCATATCCCGGAGAAATTTTTCCTTTATTTAAGCGTATTTGTTCTTTAATCAAGCGCTTGATCCGATTGCGAAGCACTGCTTTGCCTACTTTTCGACTGATAGAAATTCCTAACCGGTTGACAAGCAGGCCATTCTCCCGGATATACAGTACCAGCAGGCGATTGGCCACAGATCGCCTGTGGTTGTATACTTGCTTAAACTCGTGGCTTTTTTTTAAATGTTTCACCTTATGCAGTTAGTACTTTGCGGCCTTTGCGACGCCTTCTCAACAAAACATTGCGTCCGCTTTTTGTGCTCATTCTTTTCCTAAAACCGTGCTCTTTGCTGCGTTGACGTTTTTTGGGTTGATATGTCCTTTTCATTTTTCTTCACCTCACTTTAGTCCACTATACCGACGTATTGTACACAACAAGACTTTTTGCGTCAAGCAATCCATAGAAAACTCCTTCTGAATAGTTCCTTGATTATCCACAAAAGTTTTGCTATAGTAACTATCTACCCCAATATATACGGAACATTTCAGTGGATTTATTCACAATTTGTGGATAACTCTGTGGATAACTTGGGGGTAAGCTGGGTATAATTTGTCGAATTATTTTTTTGATTATCCAACATTTACTCAGATACTTATGATATTGGGGGTAAGAACTAATGAGTACAGAGCAATTGAATATAGAGCAATATTGGAGCGAAGCCCTTAACCTTCTTGAAAAAATTTTAACGGAAGTTGTATTTAATTCGATGGTTATGACCGTGTCCCCTGTAAGTTTTGAAAATAATACTTTTATTTTAACCGCTCCCGACGACTTCACTCAAACAACAATCAATCGTCGGTATCTTTTTGAAATAACCCGCTGTCTGCGCCACGTAACCGGCATGGATATAGAAGTTATTCTCACATGTCCGGAAGACTCGTCCTCCAAGTCAAGAGAGTTTGCCGAAAATTACGCCAAAACCAATCTCAGGCAACGATACACATTTGACACCTTTATAAAGGGAAAGTGTAACGAATTAGCCTATGCCGGCGCACTGGCAGTAGCGGAAGCTCCCGGAAAATCCAATTACAATCCGTTATTTTTATACGGCGGGGTAGGTTTGGGAAAAACCCACCTCATCCAATCCATCGGCAACTATGTAGTAGAAACATTTCCGGATCTTAAAGTCATTTACATGTCTACAGAAAGTTTTACAAACGAACTCATTGACGCCATACGCCATAAAACCACCCAAGAATTTAAAAATAAATATCGCAGCTGCGATTTGTTGCTGCTTGACGACATACAATTTATAGAAGTGTCTACCGGAACCCAGGAAGAAATGTTCCATACCTTTAACACCCTTCATAATGCCAGCAAACAAATTGTTATAACCAGTGATTTACCGCCAATGGAACTTACCAATATCGAAAGACGCCTCACCACCCGCTTTGGTATGGGCCTTATCGCAGATCTTACATTACCGGATTATGAAACCCGCAGCGCTATCCTTGATAAAAAACTGGCTTCGGAGCGGCTGGTCATCCCTCATTCCGTTAAAGAGCTTATCATCCGCAATGTAACCTCTAATATCCGAGATATGGAGGGAGCCTTAAATAAAGTAACCGCTTATGCCCGTCTTACCAATACTCCAATTACCCTGGAATTAGCGGAACAAGCTTTAAAAGATCAATTAGAAGGAGCCGAAAAACCGGAAATTTCTATCTCGTACATTCAGCAAATAGTCGCGGAGCATTATAATTTGACTATAGCCGATTTAAATGGCCGCAAACGCACTCAAAATATTGTGTTTCCCAGACAAATCGCTATGTATTTGTGCCGAAAACTATTAGAAAATCAATCCCTCCCAAACATTGGTACTGCTTTTGGCGACAGAGATCACACCACCGTTATGCACAGCTGTAATAAGATCGCTGTAGAACTGGATAGCGACAAGCACTTAGGCGACGTAATATCGGAGCTTGAAAGGCGAATTCAGGGAAACGGATAACTTTGTGGACAGCCCGTGTACAACCGTTCATTTTCTGTTAACAAAATTTTATATAAAACCCGGCATGTGGATAGAGTGGATAACTGGGTAACTTATACATTGTTTACGCACAAGTTATCCTATGCTTAAAAGCCCGTGATAACAAGCATTCGCACACCTTCCCACAAATCCACAGCCCCTACTACTACTACTACTATATCAACATATACAAATAGATCACCAATACACACAATTTCACAAAGTCTTAATCTTTAAAGGAGTGAAAGCAATGAAGATCCGCTGTACAAAAGAGCAATTAGTAGAAGGGCTTAATCTAGTGGGGCGAACGGTTTCGACTAGGACTCCCTTACCGATTTTGGAGTGTATCTTATTAACGGCGGACCAGGACGGTTTACGTCTGACAGCCAACGATTTAGAAATGAGTATTGAGACGGCTCCTTTAAAAGCCGAGGTCAGTGAGGCCGGCAGCGTGGCTTTAGAAGCTCGGTTATTTTCTGAAATCGTGCGAAAAATGCCGGGAGAAGAAATCCAGCTGGAAACCAAAGAAAATAACGAAACAATCTGTCAAAGTGGTCGTGCCCGGTTTACCATATCGGGTATGCCTGCAGACGAGTTTCCGGTAATGCCGGACATGGAGCGGGACAATGGATATACCGTCTCAGCTAAAGAACTACGGGAAATGGTTAGGCAAACTATATTTTCTGTGGCGGCTATGGATAATGACAAACCGGTTTTAACGGGTGAACTCATCCAGCACCGGGATAACGCCCTTAACATTGTGGCGGTAGATGGCTTTCGGATTTCTTATCGGCGGATGGACTTACCGGAAGAGGTTCCCGAAACTCCCGTGTCGGTGGTGGTACCGTCCAAAGCCCTTCATGAGTTAAGCCGAATTTTACCGGCGGACTCCGAAGAAGACCTTGTGACTTTTTATTTTACGGATAAGCGGATTGTCTTTGACTTACCACAGTTTACTTTCGGCTCTCGTTTGCTGGAAGGTGAATTTGTCCGGTACGATCAAATATTTAACGAGGACTTTACCACCAATGTAACGGTAGAACGGCAGGCCCTTCTCAGTGGCCTTGAACGGGCTACTTTGGTTGCCAGGGAAAACAAAAAAAGCCCTGTAAAACTGGAAATAATGGAACAGTCTATTGTCATTACCTCAAACACTGAAAAGGGAACTTCTTACGATGAGGTTTCCGCGGAGGTAGACGGCAATACTTTGGAGATCGCTTTTAACCCCCGCTATTTGATAGAAGCCTTACGGGCCATAGATGAAGAGCGGGTGGTCGCCCGTTTTACCACGGGGCTTAGCCCTTGTATTATTCGCGGAGTGGAAGATGATGCGGCAAAATACCTGATCCTGCCTTTGCGTTTACGTGGATAGCCAATGTGGGTTAGGGAGCTGTCACTGGAGAATTTTAGAAACTTTGAGCGTTTGCGGGTAGGATTGGAAAACGGCGTTAATATTGTTTATGGAGACAACGCAAACGGGAAAACTAACTTTATAGAGGCCATTTATTTTTGTGCCACAGGCCGGTCTCAACGGGCAAATCACGATAAAGAGCTGATTCGATTTGGCAGCCACGAAGCCCATCTTAAAGCGGCGGTAGCGTCAGATTTAAGCACTAACCACATAGATGTTCATCTCTTTCGCGAGGGTAAAAAAAAGGGCATCGCCATTGATCATATACCCATTAAAAAGCTGAGCCAGCTTTTTGGCCTGCTGTTAGTCGTTATCTTTACTCCGGAAGATTTGCGGATTATAAAAGCCGGACCCGGCGAACGCCGGGCCTTTATGGATTTAGAACTATGTCAGTTAAACGGAGTGTATTACCACGCCCTTCGTCAATACTATCAAGCGTTAAAACAGCGAAACAATCTTCTTAAAGGTATTTTGAAAGACCGAAGCAAACAGGAGACTTTAGAGCTTTGGAACGCGCCTCTTTGCCAATACGGCACTCAGGTTATGGCTCATCGGGCCGCTTTTGTAGAAGCGATCGGGGACATTGCCGCAAAGGTCCATCTCGATATAACCGGCGGCAGAGAGAAGTTAACCCTGATGTACCGTCCTCAAGTATCCGATTCCGATCAGTACGAAGAAAAGCTGCACCGGAGTACAGATCGTGACATTGCCTTGGGCAATACATCGGTGGGGATCCATAAAGATGATATGGCTTTTGCCATAGACGGCAATGATGTTCGTACGTACGGCTCACAAGGACAGCAGCGGACAGCCGCCCTGTCTGTTAAATTAGCGGAAATCGAATTGATTAAATCCCGAATGAGGCATACACCCGTACTGCTTTTGGACGATGTGCTTTCCGAATTGGATGAAAGCAGGCAACGGTTCTTGTTTAAGCATATTGGAGATATGCAAACGGTTTTAACGTGTACAGGTGTAGAAGATGTGTTGAAAAGAACCACGGGAAATGTTATGAAAATGGTAAACGGTACAATACAGTGAACTTACTTGAAAAGCCGATTTTCAAGCTGGTTCACGAAAGTACTAAAATAGATTTTTGGAAGGAGTAACAAATGACACCAGAGTATACCGCAGAAAATATCCAAATATTAGAGGGTTTAGAGGCTGTACGCAAACGGCCCGGTATGTATATAGGCAGTACGGCAGCTAAAGGTCTACATCATTTGGTTTACGAAATAGTAGATAATGCGGTGGATGAGGCTTTAGCCGGGTTTTGCTCGGAGATAGATGTGCGGATACATCCGGATAATACAATATCTATACAGGATAACGGCCGAGGCATTCCTGTGGGGATACAATCCCAGGCCGGAATACCGGCTGTTGAGGTTGTTTTTACTATTTTGCATGCAGGAGGTAAATTTGGTTCCGGTGGATATAAAGTTTCGGGAGGTCTTCATGGGGTTGGAGCGGCTGTAGTTAATGCCCTTTCGGAATGGCTTACCGTACGTGTCAGCGACGGCAGTCATATACACGAATTGCGTTTTGCCAGAGGTGAGTCTACTATGCCCCTGACTATCGTAGGCGATACTACCGAAAAAGGTACCTATGTTCACTTTAAACCGGACGCCGAGATATTTGAAGAGTTGGAATTTAGTTTTGATACCCTTAAACAAAGGCTGCAAGAGACAGCTTTTTTAACCAAAGGTCTAAAAATTACTCTAACAGACTTAAGGCAAACACCTAGCCGGACGCGTACCTATCACTACGAAGGCGGTATCCGGCAATTTGTAGAGCATATTAATAAAAATAAGACTCCTTTAACAGATTTGATTTTTTACTGCGAAAATAGCCGGGAAGGCGTCCTTGTAGAGGCCTCCCTTCAATATAACGACGGTTTTGCGGAAAGCACCCATACCTTTGTCAATAATATTAACACCATCGACGGAGGGACCCATTTGGCCGGATTTAGAAGCGGCCTGACCAAGACTATAAACGATTACGCCCGTAAATTTAACCTGCTTAAACAAAATGACAGTAACCTTTCCGGTGATGATGTACGGGAAGGACTTACCGCGGTTATAAGTATCAAGATAGAGGATCCTCAGTTTGAAGGACAAACAAAGGGTAAGCTTGGAAGCAGTGAGGCACGGACCGCTGTGGACGGTGTTTTTTCTGAGCATTTTAGCTATTTTTTAGAGGAGAATCCCGCCGCCGCTAAAATTATCGTGGAAAAGGGTTTAATGGCCGCACGGGCCAGGGATGCCGCAAAAAAGGCCAGGGAACTGGTGCGGCGTAAATCCGTTTTAGAAAGCGGACGGCTGCCGGGTAAATTGGCGGATTGTTCCGAAAAAGATCCGGCTTTGTGTGAAATTTATTTGGTGGAAGGTGATTCCGCCGGCGGCTCTGCCAAAAGTGCCAGGACGCCAAAAACCCAGGCTATTTTGCCGCTACGAGGCAAGATCATGAATGTAGAAAAAGCTCGCCTTGACAAAATTTTATCCAATGCAGAAATAAAAGCCATGATTACGGCCTTTGGCACAGGTATTCATGAGGATTTTGACGTGGAAAAACTGCGTTATCATAAGATTGTCATTATGACCGACGCAGACGTAGACGGTTCTCATATACGTACGCTTTTATTGACTTTTATGTATCGGTTTATGACGGATCTTATTGCGGGAGGTTATGTGTATATTGCCAGGCCCCCGCTTTATAAAGTGGAGAAGTCAAAAAAAGAGTATTATGCGTATACGGACAGAGAGCTTGAGCAGATTTTAGGCGAAATTGGCCGTGACGGAATCAAACCCATCCAACGTTATAAGGGTCTTGGAGAAATGGATGCCGACCAGTTATGGGATACCACCATGGATCCGGATCGTCGAGTACTGATGCAGGTCAACTTGGAAGATGCTATTGCGGCCGACTTGATATTTACCCAGCTGATGGGTGAAAAAGTAGAACCCAGAAGGGATTTTATACAAGAGTATGCGCCTACTGTACGGTACTTGGATGTGTGATGTATAATCAACTCGCTATCAATTTCCACTGTAACGGAATAAATATTGAAAAATGTGTGCACTCCAAAAAAGGAGAAATAGATGAACCAACATGACAAAATAATCGGTGTAGATATTACAAAACAAATGCAAGACAGCTATATTGAATACGCCATGAGTGTTATTGTATCCCGTGCCCTGCCGGATGCCCGTGACGGTCTTAAGCCTGTCCATCGCCGGATCCTTTACGCAATGGACGAGCTTAATTTGGATCCGTCTAAAGGACATAAAAAATCGGCCCGTATCGTCGGTGATACCATGGGTAAATATCATCCCCATGGCGATTCTTCCATTTACGATGCAATGGTTCGTATGGCCCAGGATTTCTCCATGCGCTATCCCCTTGTGGACGGCCATGGTAATTTTGGCTCTATGGACGGGGACGGTGCGGCCGCTCAGCGTTATACCGAAGCTCGTTTAAGCCGCCTTTCCATGGAAATGCTTCGGGGCATAGACCAGGATACCGTAGATTTTATCGACAACTACGACGGCGAGTTTCGCGAACCGGCGGTTTTGCCGGCACGCTTCCCCAATCTGCTGGTCAACGGTTCTTCCGGTATTGCCGTGGGTATGGCCACAAATATCCCGCCTCATAATTTGCGGGATTGCATCAGCGCCATTTTGCAGATCATCGATGACCGGCTGGAAGGCCAAGAAACCGATATAGATACCCTTATAGATATTATAAAAGCTCCGGATTTTCCTACCGGAGGTGCCATTTTAGGAACCGCGGGACTTCGTCAGGCCTATCGTACGGGACGGGGTAAAGGGGTTTTACGGGCGGCGGCGGAAATCCAGCCTATGGGCCAAAACCGCGAGATGATTGTGGTAACCGAAATCCCGTATCAGGTTAATAAAGCCAAACTGGTTGAGCGCATGGCTGATTTGGTTAAAGACAAAAAAATAGACGGTATCACCGATATCCGGGACGAATCAAACCGGGATGGGGTACGTATCGTTATCGAGCTGCGAAGGGATGCCAACGCCAATGTGGTGTTAAATCAGCTGTATAAATTTTCGTCACTGCAGGAAAATTTCAGCGTGATTATGCTGGCATTGGATCGTAACCAGCCTAAAGTCCTCAATCTGTCGGAACTGCTGTCCCTTTATTTGGATCATCAACGGGAAGTCATTACAAGGCGTACCACCTTCGAATTAAATAAAGCAGAGCGCCGGGCACATATTTTAGAAGGCTATTTAAAGGCTTTGGATCATATTGATGAGGTCATTGCCATAATCAGAGCATCCGACGACGCGGCAGCCGCTCGCAATAACCTGCGGGAGCGTTTCGAGTTTACACAGGAACAGGCTGCGGCAATTGTTGAAATGCGTTTACGGGCATTGACAGGTCTGGAAAAAGACCGTTTACAGCAGGAGTATACAGAGCTGATGGCACTGATAAAAGAGCTGACTGCGATTCTTCAAGATGAAAAATTGCTTTACCATGTCATACGTGACGAACTGACGGTTATCCAGCAAAAATACGGCGATGAGCGCCGGACAGGCATCCTTCATGATCCGGGGGAGATTCTTACAGAAGATTTAATCGACGATGAGGAGACGGTCATTACCCTTTCTCATATGAATTACATTAAGCGCCAGGCCTTGGATATATACCGCAGCCAAAATCGCGGCGGACGCGGCGTGATGGGTATGCAGACTCGTGACGAGGATGTGGTCAAAGACTTAATCGTGGCCAGTACCCATGATCATATCCTATTCTTTACGGATCACGGCAGAGTGTACCGGATCAAAGCCTACGAAATCCCCGAGGCCGGACGTACTGCCAGAGGTATGGCTTTGGTCAATCTCCTTAACTTGACCGGCGGCGAAAATGTGGCGGCCGTGATTCCCGTAAGCAAAGATGCCATGGAGGAAAGCTGTTATCTGACTATGGTTACCCGTCAAGGGATTATCAAGAAAACAGAATTGAGTCAGTATGCTAATATCCGCAGAAGCGGCCTTATTGCGCTCAATATCCGGGAGGATGACGCTTTAATTACAGTCCTGCGTTCCGACGGAAATAAATCGGTAATATTGGCAGCCGCATCGGGCCTTGGGATACGGTTTAATGAAAATATCGTTCGCCCACTGGGCCGTACGGCCAGCGGTGTCCGTGCCATGAGGCTAAAACCGGGGGATCAAGTGATTGGGGCAACAATTGTAGAAGATGACGCCCGCATTTTATTGGTATCTGCCGGAGGTTACGGCAAATGTACGGAGACGGATGCCTTTAGGGTACAGGGCCGAGGCGGCAAGGGTGTTAAAGTTTATAAAACCACGGAAAAAACCGGTGTTTTGATTGGTATCGCCGCGGTAAAAGAGCAGGATGATTTAATGCTGATCAACTCCGAAGGGGTTATTATACGCATACCGATCGATAATATTTCTGTTAAAGGCCGCGTGACTCAAGGTGTTAAATTAATCCAGATGAACCAAGGCGTTAGCGTGGTAGGTATGGCGAAGATTACAGATGTTGGAAATGGCATCGATGAAGCTGAGGATTTTGTTGAAGGGAGAGAATAGCATGAGTGAGCATGAAATCAAAATGCAAATCTGCGAAGTAGGCCGCCGGATTTATGACCGTAATATGGCTGCCGCAAATGACGGAAATATTTCCGTAAAATTGAATGACCGGGAATGGTTGTGTACTCCTACCGGTGTTTCAAAAGGATTTATGACTCCGGACTATATTTGCAAGGTAGATGTTAGTGGAAATGTGATCGAGGCCTCGGGAAATTATCGCCCGTCATCGGAGATTAAAATGCATATGCGGGTATACGAAAAGCGCAGTGATGTTAACGCTGTAGTTCATGCGCATCCTGCCTTTGCCACAAGCTTTGCTATCGCAGGCATTCCACTGACTCAGCCCATCATGCCGGAGGCTGTTATTTTCCTTGGCTGTGTGCCAATAGCGGAATACGGTACTCCTTCTACTATGGAGATCCCCGACAATGTGGAAAAATATCTGCCTCACTATGACGCAGTGTTGTTAGAATCTCATGGGGCCCTAACATGGGGGCATGATTTGCTAAACGCCTATCACAAAATGGAGTCTTTGGAATTTTACGCAGAGCTTTTATATCGTTCAAAGATGCTTGGAGGGCCAAAAGAATTTAGCCGCGAGCAAGTAGAGCGTTTATATGCCCTTCGTAAGGAAATGGGGATCCCCGGTAAGCATCCGGGAGAGCTGTGTTTAAATAAGCAAGGGCCTAATTGCCATAATTGCTAGGAAAAACCACGCCAGAGGTTGCAAAAGTTGAATGCAGCTTTGCGTTTTCAGCGATAGATGAGACCGATTTCAAACTCAACTTCATGTAAAATAGGGATATCATCAATGCCCAATACGACATCATCACCCATGCCTTTTATTTTTTGAGTAACTTTAAATGCATTAACATGAACCGCTTTAAGGGAAAACCCCCTTTTTTGATAGTAGCGGATGGCAGGAGTATTGTCATTGGTGGTAATGAGCCATATTCGCCTGCACATTTGCGCTTTGGCTGTTTTTATAACGGCATTTATGAGGCTCGATCCCACACCTGTATTTTCTTTTAAACTGAATAATACGACAATTTCACATTCGTTATTGCAAATCTGATAAAGGATGGCTCCCATTAACTCATCCTCGTCAACGGCAATAAAACCGGGTAAATGAAGTACGTCGATAATATGCCCTTTGGTCACTATAGGGAGTCCCCACTCTTCCTTAATGTGAGTATTGACTTTTTCGCGATATTGGGAATTTTCGATATCTATAATTTGCATATGAGATCTCCTTATCTTTAATTTTTTAAAGGCCTCCCTGTTAAAAACAAGGAGGCCCTTTTTGAAATGATTAAAATGGATTTTCTGTCGGGTAAGGCAAATGTGCCGGTTGATTATAAGATATCTTGCAAACGCCAAGGAGTTTCATCACATCGTATAGGGTTTTTCCCGTATGGCAAAATGCTGCTGCCGTGTGGTGTGGGTAATTATCTTGGACAAGTACATGGCGATAAAAACGGGCCATTTCAGGTACTGCGATTACACCGATACCTCCAAACGACTCCGGATCAATGTCCTTAACTTCACCCTGGGCGATATAGCTTTTTAAGATTCCCTCAGCGGTAGACTGCAACCGGAATAGGGTTATTGCGCTGGGCTTTAATTGCCCTTCTAAAGTCCCTCGTGTAATATCCGGCTCGGTGTCGGGCTCCAAAGCCCGCTTCATAATCAGCTGATGGCGCATTTCCGGAGCTTTTAAATGACAGGCGGAGGTATTGCCGCAGTGGAAGCCCATGAACAGGTCACATTGCTTATAATCGCCGATAATCTTTTTATTGGCTTCGTACATATTTTTAGGGACCGTGTTGTTGATATCCAAAATAGTAGGGGGGGTCTCGGTGGCCAAAGTCAAAATATATTCGGATAATGCGCCGTAAATATCGGTTTCACATGCTACGGGGATCCCTTTGGCTGCCATACGGCTATTTACATAACAAGGTACAAAGCCAAATTGGGTTTGAAAAGCAGGCCAGCATTTACTGGCTAGGGATACATAATCGCAGGCACCTGCGTTTTTTTCTATCCAGTCAAGTAGAGTCACCTCAAATTGGGCTAAGCGCGGTAGTACACCGGGGTGTTTATTGCCTGTGCCAAGCTCCTTTTGCATATCGGCAATGACCGCGTCAATGCGGGGATCATTGGCATGAGCGTGATAAGAAGCAAACAGATCCAATTCAGAATTTTCTTGTACCTCTATCCCTAAATCGTACAGGGGTTTAATGGGCGCGTTACAGGCCAAAAAGTCGTAGGGCCTGGGGCCAAATGTGATAATTTTAAGAGATGCAAGGCCCACCATGACTCTGGCTACCGGTATAAATTCGCATATCATATCCGCTACTTCATCGGCAGTGCCTACGGGATATTCCGGGATATATGCCAGCACATTGCGCAGGCCCAGATTGTAGGATGCGTTCAGCATACCGCAATAGGCATCCCCACGGCTATCCATTAAACTGCCTTCTTCGGCGGCGGCTACAAACATAACAGGGCCGTCAAATTTTTGGGCCAGCATGGTTTCGGGTCCTTCGGGGCCAAAATTACCTAAAAAGACCACTAATGCATTGACTTTGGCTTGTTTTAATTCGTCCAGTGCTTTTAAGGTATCTTTTTCGCTTTCAACGATGGTTTGAGCCGCAAAAGGCTTGATGCCTCGGGTGGTTAAAGCTTTAACTATCCCGTCTTTGCGGTCGCTGCTTAACTTGATTGGGAAGCAGTCCCGGCTTACGGCTACAATCCCTAGATTTACAGTGGGCAGATTGTTCATAGATTCCTCCTGTTCCTGCAATGATTTCGGTTGAGTTTGGTTTTATGTGTTTTCCTTTACATACGCATCCCAGCGGGCTACTCTTTGTTTAAGCAACTTTGGTATATCCAAATCATAAGGGCATCTGCCGACACAGGCTCTACATTCCGTACAGGTACGGGCGTTTTCCAGGAGAGGCCCCATCATGGCGCTGACCCTGCTATATGGCATACGTTTAATCATACTTTCCAGATTTAATGTGAGGCTAATCGTGATTTTTTGCGGGCATGGCATACAATATTCGCAGCGATGGCACCAGGTATCTCCCATTTCTTTTTTGACTTGCAGGACGGCAGCGGCGTCGGCCTCTGTAAAAGGCTCATTAGCTTCCATAATCTCAATGATTTCTTTCATTTCAGCCAGGGTTTCGATACCGGGATCCGGAACAATACTGTCAAACTGAGCCAGATACTTAATAGCCAGGCGCGCATCCGAAAGCAGACCGCCTCCAAAAGGCTTCATGGCGATAAAGCCTATGTCCAGTTTTTTGGCAAGGGGGATGGCCTCATTAAGCGCTTGGTCATCTACATAATTAAAAGGCAGCTGGGTGACCGCAAACTTCTCTGTCTCCAACAATTTTATGGCTATGGGGATACTATGACTGGAGAAAGCCGGAAAACGGATTTTCCCCGCTTTGACCGCTTCTTCCATACCTTCAAAGGCACCGCCGGGGGCAAAAACTTGGTTATATGTATCTTCGGACGATACTCCATGGAGCTGATAAATATCCACGTAATCTATACCCATCCGCTCAAGGGATAAATCCAGATGTTCTAAAAAGCCTTTTTTGTCTCTGGCACCGGATTTGGACGCAATAATTAAGTCGGCCCTAGGTATGTCTTTAATGGCGATACCTATTTTTTCTTCGCTGTCACTGTATCCGTTAGCGGTATCAATGAAATTAACACCCATATCAATAACCCCTTTAACCACAGCCACTGCGTCTTGTGTGGACAGGCGTTGGATGGGTATACCGCCAAAGGCGATTTTACTGACCATCAAGTTGGTTTTACCGAAACGTACCTTCTCCATAAATGATTCCCCTTTTCTACAGTGAAAATAGGTTCTACGATTTAAACAATCCTGCGATACTGTCTACAAACTCTACATTGTGCCGTGCTTTAGAAAGTATATCTCTAACCTGCTCTGTCAGTTCCATAGCCGGCATACGGCCAATCATTTCTCTTATCGTGTACATGGCTTCAAGCTCTTGGGAAGACAGCAGCATTTCCTCTCGGCGGGTACCGGATTTGACTATATCGATAGCGGGGAAGATCCGTTTTTCCGAAAGTTTTCGATCCAGCACCAATTCCATATTGCCTGTACCTTTAAATTCTTCAAAAATGACATCGTCCATTTTACTGCCCGTATCCACCAAAGCGGTGGCCAAAATGGTTAAAGATCCTCCATTTTCTACATTTCGTGCGGCCCCAAAAAACTTTTTGGGCACATATAAAGCAGAAGGATCCAAGCCTCCGGATAAGGTACGGCCTCCGGGAGGGATCGTCAGATTATATGCCCTGGCCAGTCTGGTGATGGAATCAAGCAAAATCACCAAATCTTTGCCATGCTCAACCAGACGTTTGGCCCGCTCCAAAACCATCTCCGCAAGGCGTTTGTGATGTTCGGGCTGTTCGTCAAAGGTAGAATAAACCACATCACAATTTTGGCCCATGATGGACCGCTGCATGTCTGTGACTTCTTCGGGGCGTTCGTCGATTAATAAAACAATGAGATGTAAATCGGGATGATTTTTTGTAATGGCATTGGCGATGTGCTTAAGTAATACGGTTTTACCCGCCTTGGGCGGAGAAACGATCATGCCTCGCTGTCCACGTCCTACAGGAGACAATAAGTCAATTAAACGAGTGGAAAGTTCGTGTCGATGGGTTTCGAGTTTGATTTTTTGGGAAGGGAAGATGGGGGTTAATTGTTCGAAATACGGACGGCGCGTTGCTTTTTCAGGTGATTCGCCGTTCACTTTTTTGACATACATGATGGCGCTTTGCTTTTTTTCGCCCTCTCTGTCAATGCGCGTTGAACCCATGACTTGATCCCCTGTCCTTAAATTAAAGCGCCGTATTTGAGATGGGGACAGATATATGTCGTCGGGACCGGGCAAAAAATTGCTTGCCCGTAAAAAGCCGTAGCCGTCGGGCAATATTTCCAAAACGCCCTCGGCTTCCGGGCCATGGAGAGATAATTTATTTGGTGGGTTTGGCGATGACACAGCAGGGGCTGGTGCGTCGGTTGAGGTGGCTGTGGAGGGCATTTGAGATTCGTCCGGAGGAGGCGGCGCCTCCTCTGACGGCAGGGCTGAGGATGGCATAATATCAGATGATCCTGCACCTGCAATAACGGTGGCCAGCTCAGCCTTTCGATACCTGCCAATATTTTTTATCCCAAGCAGTTTAGCCTTTTCACGCAGTGCGGCAAGGGATAATCCGGTTAAGTCCATGAACTAAATTTCCTTCTTTCTTTGTAAATGCTATCGGCATTTATATAATTTTAAGTATTTTGTTACAAATTTTAAGGGATAATGAGTGTATCACCGACAACGATGTTATCGGGGTTGGTTATATTGTTGGCGTCCATAATGCGTTGAATATAAGAGGGAGCGGAGCTGCCGTAAAATTGACTGCTGATACGGGATAGGCTGTCTCCTCTGACAACGGTATGTGTACGGTTTGCCGCCGGTGGAGCGGCAGGTATGGCGGGCTCTGTCGTTGCAGGCGCATCGGCGTTATCATCGGCAGGGTCATCGGCGCCATTTTCATCGCCTTCACCCTCTCCGGTTGCGTCACCGGCCATATTATCGGATGAAACAAGGTTGGTAAGACGCGTATTTTCAGCTTCTGCGGCTGCAAGGGACTCTCTGGCCCCTTCTAAATCTATTCGCACACTGTTAAGCTCATGCTCTAAGGTAGGAATAGTTAACAGTTGTGTATTGGCTTCTTCAAGTCGCTCACTAAGGACGGCGGTGCGATGGATCAAAAATACCATCATGAGCAGGAGCATAATTGTAAAAGCGGCAATAATGCCCCGCATAAATGAAGGCATCCCGGATGATACGGGAGCGCTGGCATATTCTGCAGGAAAAGTTTTTGGTTTAGGGCGAGGAGCTTTGCTTGCAGCTTTTTTATCTATGTCGCGATATTTTTGATAGATATCATCAGATGGATAGCCCGGATCCTCTTTTTCCGGAAGCTCACGCCGATTTCTGGCGGTATGCTCTTTTGGTGGCTGGATTTTTTTTGGCGAACCCTCCTTTACTCCATCTTCGTCTATGAAGACAAAGCGGCTTTGCGGACGGGTCTTGGTCGGTTTAACGACTTGCGGTGTCGGGCCGTCCTTTTCGCCGTCTTCTTCAAAAGCATAGCGACTTTGATGGGAACGATCCTTGTCGGGCTTAACATCTCTTGGGATATCATGTTCGTCCATAACAGACTGCCTTTCTGGCCGAGAAGGTACGCGAGAAGCTGGAGGCACACTTTTATCGGCTTTTGCTTCAGATTTGGAGGGCGGCGTGGCAGAAACAGTTCTGTGAGCGGCGCTCCTGACGGTGGGTTCGGTACTTTCAGGTTTTTTATCTCTTGGTATTTCATTTTTATGTTCGTTACGTTCCTGTGCACTATGTTTTTCAGTTAAACGCTTTTCGGCTCCGGCACCCGGTATATCTTCGTTAAGGAAGAGGCTGTCGACTGCTTTTCGAGCCAACTCTAACCGTTGGCGGAAATCAGCAAATTCTCCTTCATCACTACCCGCTTCATTTGCAGTATAACTATTTTGAATATCATCATCTTCAAAAAATTGGTCTTCTTTTGGTTTTTCTTCTGGTTTATTGACTTCTTCCGCAATGGGCTGCCTTTCTGACGGGATAGGCACGCGGGAAACAGGTATACTTGGATTAACTTTTACTGCGGGCTTAGGGGTAGGTAAAGGGGAAGTGTTGGCAAAAGGCGGTCTGTCCTCCTCGGTTTTTTGCTTTTCAGCTCTATGTTTTTTGATTTCAGACCATCTTTCTCTTTGATGAGCGGCATCTTCTTGTTGCGATACATCTTCCCGATCTCCATTATCTTCATTTTCATTAAAGAAGAGGCTGCCGACTGCCTTACGGGCTAACTCTACGTTTACTTCCATAGTATCGGACAGGTCGCGTTTATTTTTCATTTGTTCACTCACTGAGTGCGTCTCCCTTCCTCACACTATAGCAAATTTAATTCACTATATTCCTATGATTACTTCATTGTATTATGCCTAAGGGCGCATGTCAATCGTGAGCATAATAGTAGCGGAGCAAATGGGTTTACTTTTAAAATCCTTTGACCAAATCATCAAAAGCGGCTGGAATACCGTAATTAGCGGCTTTGATCGCTTTTCCCCAAAACATCAAAAGTGGTCGGTGACCGTAATCACATGTGACTATCACATGCGACAAACTTCAATTTTGCATACATATTGTTGACATGTGCTATTGGAGGTGGTACCATTCACTACAAATAAGTGCAACAAACTGGTAATTTACACCATTTGACAGAGGTGAAAACATGCAAAAAGATTTGAAACAAAATGAAGTGCAGAAAAAAGGCAAATTGATAACACGAAAGCGAAGGGAGTGGATTTGGGCCTTATTATTTATAGGACCCACAGTACTTGGAGTGTATCTCTTTACTATTGGGCCGATTTTTTATGCTTTTTATGTATCATTGACCCGATGGTCCGGTCTTACCCCGCCGGTTTTTATCGGTTTTGATAATTATGTAAGGATGTTTTCGGATCCTTTCATATTGTCAGAAATACGCAATACACTTATTTTTGTCGTAGTTGGTGTTCCGCTTACGATTAGTATCTCGCTTTTAATTGCTATAATGCTATGTGTCAAAATCCCGGCTTTAGGCTTTTTCCGTACCACCATATTTATACCTTGGGTTACGCTGCCGATTGCTGCGGCAATGGTTTTTCAAAATATATTTAATGTAAGGTTTGGTATGGTCAACGGATTTTTGAGAATGATGGGAATACCGGTTGTCGATTGGCTTGGTAATATACCTTCAGTTATGGGTATTATTATCGGTATGGGAGTATGGGGTTCTATCGGTTATTACAGTGTAATATTGATGGTGGGAATAAAAAATCTGCCTACGTCGTATTTTGAGGCGGCTAGGATAGACGGTGCTACGCGAAGGCAAACCTTTTTCCGCATCACTATTCCACTGTTAACGCCACAGCTCTTTTTTGTAACAACCATGGCAATGATCGGCTCCTTCGGCATTTTTGAACCGGTGCTTATTTTTGGCGGAAATGTTATGATCCGCGACGGCATCCGTACTTTAGCTTACGGTATCTTCGAACGTGGCTTTGAAATGCAAAGTTTAGGCTACGCCGCTGCCAACGCTACTTTGTTATTTGTATTAATCATGATCGTCACTATTTTTCAGTTTATTGGCCAACGATATTGGGTACATTATGAATAAAAAAAGTAGCGAGGAAAGGGGACAATACATTGGCTAAGCAGGAAACAGCTATTAAGGTATCCGTTGTATTAATATTGGCATTGATCACAATATTAACGACTATGCCGTTTGTATGGATGATTTTGACAAGTTTTAAAACAGAAACGGAAGCATTGCGTATTCCAATGCAATTTTTTCCGGATCGGTTTATGTTGGATAATTTTGAAGCGATTTTTAATCGGTTTCACTTTTTAACCTTTTACAGAAATACGTTGATAGTCGCTGCCGGCGTTACAATCCCTCAGGTCATTATATCCTCTATGGCAGGTTATGGGTTTGCACGCATTGAGTTTCCGGGAAAAAATATACTTTTCTTATCTCTTATGGCAGCGTTTATGGTACCGCTTCAGATGATCCTTGTACCGCGGTTTGCGCTGATGATTAGCTTTGGTTGGATTGACACGCTTCTGGGCGTTATTGCGCCCACTGTACCTAGCGTTTTCGCCACTTTCTTTATGAGGCAAAGTATCATGTCAATACCCCGTGAGTTGGACGAATCTGCCTATTTAGATGGTGCTAATCATTTGACGATATATATGTTTATTATCATGCCTCTCATTAAATCAACCTTGGCGGCGATGACTGTCTTGGTAGTGGTGTTTTCATGGAATAACCTCTTGTGGCCGCTGATCGTTTTAATGTCAATGGACAATTTTACATTGCCTGTTGGACTTGCCGGACTTAGCGGACAGTTTGGTACACCGCTTAATCTGCTGATGGCAGGTGCCACTGTATCAACGATTCCAATGATTGTGGTGTTTTTTGTGGGTCAGCGTTATTTCCTGGAGGGTATTGCAACCACTGGAAGCAAAACGTAATTGAAGATACTCATTATCAGAGGGTCAATGAGTGATTTTAAATCACGATGCCTCATCTGATATTAGTATAGTGCAGTATATTATTTAAGGAGGATTTACAATCATGAAAAAGAAATTGTTAGCTTTATCTGTTGCGTCTGCCATGTTATTGGCGGCCTGTGGCGGTGGCGGCGGTGGCGGTCAACAGGCTGAAACACCGGCGGCAGGTGCAGGTGCTTCTGCTCCAGCAGCAGCAGAGTCTGGGGATAATGTCCAGATTTCGCTGATGTTTTGGGATGGTGTTATGCAAGAAGCATATCGCGAAATTATTGCCGATTTTGAAAGCCGTAACCCCGGCATAACCATGGATTATTCCGTTATCGGTTGGGGTGACTATTGGACAAACTTGGCAACCGGTTTACCTGCCGGTGTAGGACCGGACGTTTTTTGGTTGAACCATAACAACGCGGTAACCTATATGCCAACGGGGCTTCTTATGGATATCACGGATTGGAACTTGGATTTATCCGGTTTTGATTCAATATTCTATCAGCCCTATATGCGGGACGGAAGATTGTTTGCCGTACCTATCTTCTACGATACGATTGCTATGTTTTATAACAAAGCACTCTTTGATGAAGCCGGTGTTCCCCATCCGACCAGAGGCTGGACTTGGGATGATATGAGAGACAAAGCGTTTCAATTGACCGTTTGGGAAGGCAATGAAATTATGCAGGCCGGCGTTGGGTTTAGTACCACTATGCAGGGTGGTATGGGTAATTTTGTGCCACAAAACGGTGGATGGTTCTACTCAGAAGATCGTATGTCTTTAGATCTGAATAACCCCGGAGCTTTGGGAGCATTTAATTTCATGCGTCAGTTGATGTTTGAAGACCGTGTGGCCCTTACTCCCCTTGAATGGACCCAGCTTAACGCTGAGGATGCGTTTTTCCTTAATAACATGATGGCGATGACAATCCAAGGTATGTGGAGAGTTCCTCCGTTTTACGAGGCTTTAGGTGAAAATTTAGGTATTGCTCACCTTCCGAGGCAAGTCAATGAAGGTACCGTATTCCATAACCTGGGTTATGTAGTTGCAGCACACACTGAGCATCCTGAAGAAGTAAGAGCTTTCTTAGAGTATGCGACAACAACATACCACGGTGACCTTATGGCACCTGTATTTTTGCCAACGCATCGTGACAGTCAACATCTATGGTTGGAAAACTTCCCAACTTTGAATGTGTCTGTTTTTACTGAAGCGATGGATTACGCTACACCTACGCCTATTGCAGCTGTAAACGCGGCGGCAACCACAACAATTTTGATGAACGAGCTTGAAAGAATACTCACAAGCGGAGAGCTGTTTACATCAGAAATATTAGAAGAAGTTAATTCCGTTGTAAACGCAGCTATTGATGAATATTTGGGGAACTAATAACTAAATAAAATCGAGTAGTTAAAAAGAACGCGCCAAACATCAGGGTTTTTAAAACGATGATTGGCGCGTTTTATTTTGGCAGGGAAAGAGTGTAAGTTACCGCGATAAAAAAATGGCTTGTGTCAATATTAGGTTCTTTACAATTGCGCGATTGTTCTTTATACTAGCTACTAAGATGGTGTATACTGTCTTCATAATCACTTAGTATAAATATTTGGGAGCAAAATTATGAAAATAGAAAAAATCAGTGATACTCAGGTCAAGTTTGTTTTAACAAAAGCTGACTTAGAGGAACACGGCATTCAAATAACCGAACTGGCTTACGGTTCTGAAAAAACGCACAGGCTGTTTCAGGAGATGATGAGACAGGCACATATGGAATGTGCTTTTGAGGCGGAAAACACCCCATTGATGGTAGAGGCTATGCCGGTGGGCCAAAGTCATGTGGTTATAGTGGTTACTAAAGTAGCGGGCACCGGAGAAGAGGGTAAGCCGCCCCTTAACCTGTTTCCTCAAGGGCATCCCAATGCCCACAGTACATTTAACAATCAAAATGTTGTAGGGCCGGTTCAGGAAGGGGAAACCGTTGAGCCGCCTTACCAGTCATCCGGTTTATCTATATTCTCATTTTTGAAGTTGGATGACACCGTGCTTGCGGCTAAACGCTTACACAATTGCTTTATGGGCCAAAGCCGTCTGTACCGGTGTGATAATCACTATTTTTTGACGGTACAAGAAGATGTGGACGAAGAGGCTTTGCTTGAAGCCGAAATCGTTTTATTTGAATACGGCGAAAAGCATGTTTCCAGCAGTATTAGCGAAAACTATCTGAGAGAGCATGGAGAAATTATGATCGAATATCAGGCTATTGAAAAGCTGGCATGGTATTTGTAAGAATACATAAATGGTGAAGGAGCCCGTGTTTTTGCAGAGGCTCTTTTTCATACCCGGAAATGAGGGGTAAAAACGAAAGGTGTGTTGAAATGCAGCATCAGTATAATACCAAGGGTGTATGCTCAAGCCTCATTGAATTGGATGTGCAGGATGATATTATCCGCGAAGTTACGTTTAAAGGCGGCTGTGACGGTAATTTAAAGGGGTTAAGCCGGTTAGTGGCAGGTATGCGGGTTGAAGACGCTATAAAGCTTTTGGAAGGCATCCGCTGTGGCAGCAGGGATACCTCTTGCCCGGATCAGTTGTCAAAGGCTTTGGCTGAGGTGATTAGTGAAAACGCTTAAGTGATACAGTGGATTCGAATTAATTCGCCATTGTTTTGCGAAAATATGATATTTAAAAAAATAAGAGTGAGGTGCAAAAACCATGATTTACGAGTACAGAGCTTATACAGTAGCCCCCGGCAAGATGGATGATCTTCTTAGCCGTTTTAGGGATCATACCATGGCCCTATTTGAGAGACATGGCATTAAGCCGGTTGCTTTTTTTACGCCGGTTATCGCTGAGGCCAGCAATCAATTTATTTTTATTTTGGAATTTAGAGACTTGGCCCATAGGGAATCTGCTTGGGCAGCCTTTGGCGCGGACAAAGACTGGCAAAAGGCTTTGGAAGACAGCCATAGAAATGGCATACTGGTAACCAGTATCGAAAATAAAATTCTTGCGCCGACGGATTTTTCGCCCCTGCGCTAATATTAATTTACCCGCAACTGTTTGATCTAAGGACATGTTGCGGGTTTTTTCGAGGGAAAAATATGGACTTACATAAAAAAAAGCTGTTTTTATTGGATATGGACGGCACCATTTATTTAGGCAATCGCCTCTTTGCCTTTACGCTGCCCTTTTTTGATTGTTTGGCAAAAATGGGCGCACGATATATGTTTTTAACTAACAACTCGTCCAAAAGCGCCGAGCTGTATTTAAAGAAACTGGAAAATATGAAGATACCGGTTACCCCGGATGATCTTATTACCTCTACCCATGCTACGGCCAGGTATCTTAAGGCCCATTACGGAGACAAACTTATCTATGCCTCCGGTACAGAGGCTTTTTGTCAAGAGTTATCGGCTTTGGGGTTACATATTACACAAGATATGGAAGGGCCTATTGCTGCTTTGGTCATGGGTTTTGATACGGAGCTGACCTTTCAAAAGTTGGATAATATGTGCATTTTACTCGGCAAAGGTGTGGACTATGTAGCCACCAATCCCGACTGGACCTGTCCTACGGAATACGGATACGTGCCGGACTGCGGTTCTGTAGCTCAAATGCTTAAAAATGCTACGGGACGGGAGCCGGTGTTTATCGGTAAACCCATGCCGGATATGGTGGATATGGCCTTAGAAATAGCCGGAGTATCCAAAGAGGAAGCCATGATCATAGGCGATCGCTTGTATACGGATGTGGCCTGCGGTTTAGCCGCTGGGGTGGATGCGGCTTTGGTTCTTAGCGGAGAAAGTACGGTGGATGATATAAAAACAAGTCCGCACAGCCCTGATTATGTGTTTAAGGATTTAGGCGAGTTGTTGGAAATATTAGAGCAAAACAGATGCTAATCGATGTGACAATAAAGAGGCATCAGACTCTCAAACTTGGAGGTAAACAGTGGATATTAAAAAATTTGATTTAAAAGGTTGTTCTTGTGGATACGAGCATCCGCAAATAGATATGGTAGTAGAAATCGGACGGGGGCTTTTGCCAAAAACAGCCGAGATTCTTAAAAATTTTCCCCGCAATATATTGGTAGTGGCAGATAATAATACCCTTGGGGCTTCGGATGGATTGCTTGATGTGTTAACGGCCGGAGGATTCCACTATCATCTTCATTGTTATGAAAATTGTATAGAAGCGGATATGACCCAAGTGAAGGAGATTGAAAAGATTTGCGCTCCCTATGACGGCATATTGGCGGTAGGCAGCGGCTCTATTGGTGACATATGTAGATTAGCTTCTTTTAACGCCAAAAAGGCCTTTGCTATATTTGCCACAGCGGCTTCTATGGACGGCTTTGCTTCCAGTACCGCACCGATTACCATTGATAATTTTAAAGAAAGCATACTGTGCCATGTACCCAGCGTTATTATTGGGGACACGGATATTTTAGCAAAAGCCCCGGTGGAATTAAAAGCCGCGGGTTTTGGAGATATTATTGCTAAATATATAGCCTTGGTGGACTGGAAGATTGCCACCATGGTTTCTGACGAATATTTTTGTTCCAGTGTGGATGCGTTGGTTAAGGATGCCTTGGAAAAATCTATGGCTCAGGCGGATAAAGTGACCGAGGAAGATCCGGAAGCGGCAGGCGCCATGATGGAAGCGTTGGTGCTGTCCGGCATCGCCATGACTTTGGCCAATAACACCCGTCCCGCTTCTGCAGCGGAGCATCTGGTATCTCATTTTTGGGAGATGAAGAAGCTGGAGCGGAGAGAGCCGATGCCTTTGCATGGGGCTAAGGTAGGGATCGGGACTTTAATGATTGCAAAGCTTTATCAGGATATTGCGGACGGAGTTATGGGAGAGCCTGTTTTCCAGGAAGATTACACGGATTGGGCGGGGGTTTACAAGGCCTATGGGCCGGGGTTTAAAGCGGAAATTGACAAGCTCAATAATCCGTCGATCATAGATAAAACCAGTCCGGAAATCTTGCAAAAGCATTGGTCTGATATTTGCCGTTTAATAAAAGATGAGCTTCCCCCATACAAAGAGCTGTATAGGTTGATGAAGGCGGCCGGGGCTGTTACTGCAATCGAAGAGATTGATGTGGACCGTCAACTGGCATTGGATGCATTGGCGTTTCATCCATATATGAGGTATCGTATTAATTTGACGCGGTTGCTGCCTATGCTGGGAATTAAGCCGGATTATGCGGTTCTTTTAGAGCCTCCGGTATGTGCTGAGGGCGGTGCTTCAGGTGCTTTGGCGAAACAGGGGCCTTATCAGCTTATTTGTCATGCTTATTACTGCGGCTGGAAGTCTGATGTGATTGAGGATCTTGAGAAAATTGAAAGCATTGAGAAGTGTCCGCGGTGCGGTGTTGGACGCGGTCCTAAGTTGCAGGTGGAAACCCTGTAGCCAATGATTGGTTGTCGAAAGTTGGCGCAAAAAGGTTTTCGGAAAATGCCTTTGTTTACAGGGTTTTTCATGAATAAACAAATAGGGTTAATAAAATGGTTGACAAAATTCTGCAAAAATAAGAGTAATACAGACAGCTAAATGTCGAACAAATGTCGAACGAATTGAGTGAAAACACTTGCTTTTTTTCTTAATATGTGGTATATAGCTTATTGTAACTGATTAGTCTTTAATTTTTGCGAGGAATGATTTTTATGCATAAACTGTTTTCACTCATCTTTTTATTAATTGCGTTAATGGCATCGACTGTGGTTATCAGCGCTACGGAAGCCAATATATATTCCGGAGTTGACACAGGGCCGGAAACTGTTGTATGGCAAGAGACTCAAGAAAATTCGATCTGGAGTTATGCCGCCCATGTCGTCTCCGAAAGCGAAAATCAGGTGGACGGCCTTGCAGCTGGCGGAGAAAGCATCCCAGACGAGGCAACCGATAACGATAGCCTTTATGATGATTACAATAGTGATCAGATAAATAGTAATCCTGATGATAATCAGGCATCCGAAAATAACGAGGATAACTACATATCCAATGATAGCGATAACGATGCAGATGATTCTATGGATGATAGTACCGTAAACGGTGATCCGGGAGATTCAAATGAGGTACCGGAAGGATTGCCGGAGAACCAGGAGACTGTACCACCGGCATCTTCGGAGCATTATAATCTGGTTATCTCCAATTTTCCGAATACGGTTACGCCTATTGGTCAAAGTCCAATGGCGGGTTCTAGCCAAGTGTGGCTGGGTGACAGCATATCTTTAAACGCGGGTATGGTGCCGGATGTAAACTTTCTTGGCTGGGCCTATTATCCGGTTGTTTCAGGTGAGTTTGTTCAATTTATCAGTGCCAGCGATATCTATACCTATACCATAGCGCGGAGCGAGACCCATATCGTTGCGGTATGGGACAAAGATGCAGATGGTCTTGGGGTACAGCAAAATACCAATATTATTACCGTTACCAATTATCCGGTGACAGTGATACCTATCGGACAAAGCCCGGCAGGTACAACCGTTGTACAAGATGGTGCCGTTGTTGTTTTAACTGCAGGTGTTGCGGAAGGCTATACCTTCAGCCACTGGTCCTACCTCTCTTCGGATTTGTACGGGCTTAACTTTGAAAATGTTTTGGCTGCAAATACGACTTTTCAAGCCAATGGGGCTGTTATCACTGTAATCGCCAATTGGACAGTATCCGATAGTATATATGGAGACGGTCAGTCTTTCCAAATCACATTTGATCCTAACGGAGGCACCTGGAGCAACGGTGATACGGATCCGTTGACAATCACCCTTCCGATAGATGTATACGGTTATGCAACTACGGGCATACCCCTGCCGGAAGATCCGGTCCGTCCGGGATATACCTTTATAGGTTGGAACACTCAGCCGGACGGCGGAG
>Ga0131853_10000979_pt1 | contig 51795 bp, 38 predicted proteins | sample TergutLab28metaG_FD_92764 | JGI IMG/M metagenome (GOLD analysis project Ga0131853, IMG submission 92764) | Labiotermes labralis P1 segment gut microbial communities from Petit-Saut dam, French Guiana - Lab288 P1 (version 2) (version 2) | ecosystem: Host-associated > Arthropoda: Insects >...
GTGCTTCCTGTACTGTGTGACCTTTGTCGATGTATTTCAACACACGACCCCGAAATTTCGCGTCATATGCCATGCTTTTATTTTATCACTTTTGTCGACCGTTGTCGATTTATGTTATTATATATTTAACAGTACACGTAAACCTTGAACTGACCCACGGAATTAGAACAGGTAAGACAGCCCCCCTGTTGCGTTTTTATCGATTCTCTATAAAAAGAACCGACCCTCACGAGCCGGTTCCCTTTACGTTTCTATTAATCATTTACAATTCATTACTTGGTATCACGTACAGCCTACCTGATACCCATAACCCTTGCCGCGTTATCCAATGTTTCTTGGCTTTCACCGCGCAGGTATTCGGCTGCTTCCGCCGCGGTACGTACGCCCTGGAATACCCAGTCGGCTACGTTACCCGGTATGTCGCCGATACCGGCTGCGCTGCCTGCGTCGAAGCGTGTGTTACGGGCAACGAGGTTGTTGATTTCAACGCATTTTTCTGTCCAAACCATTTGACGGGTGTCGGAGTCGTCGGCGTCGGTCAGTATCCACAGATCATCGCCGGGCCATTCGTTCAATGCCTCAAATACGCGGAAGACCAATTCGGGATCCTGTACACCGGTGGGGATAGCCCATCCGCCTTGGAAGCCGCGAAGGCCGTGGTATCTGCCGCTGCCTTGCGGTCCGCGCGGGAAGGGTACAACGCGGAATTCGTACGGGGGATCGGACCAGTCATAACCTACCATGCCCGCGTGCCAGAATTCTGCGGCCCAGAATAATACATCGTTGCCGTGGAAGGCCGTTGACAGACCCCACCAGTCCCAAATGGAATCGACGTTGCCGGGCTCATGCCAGTACAGCTCTTCGTTCCACAAGGTTTCCAGCAGTTCGATGGCTGCCAATGTATTGGGGGAGTCCAGCGCGTACATAAAGTTGTCGGTTGCGATTTGCCCGTCGTTCATGGCGATGATGCCTTGGGCAAAGTCACGTACCCATCCGGCTACGCCCCAATATCCCGCGGCACCGGCGGCGCGTGTCATGCTGAGGAACGCATCCCACGTCCAGTTGCCTGCGTCAAACAACGCTACGGGGTCTTGCAAGCCAAGGCGCTGCACCATGTCCCAGTTGACGCCCAACCAGAAGTGCTGCCTTGAGGGTGCGCCCGTGTCAAGTGAATAGATCGAGCCGCCCATTTGGAGACCGGGCCTTACGACCGTTTGCGATCCGAACAGGTTGCTGCCCGGGTATTGGAGCGTGGCGATGTCTATGATGTGGTTACCCGCCAAAGCGGCTTGCATGTACGAGCCGGAAATTACGATGAGTTCGCCGATGGGGTCGTTGGCCAATTGGTGCGCCAGGAACGCTTCATGGAACTCATGGTATTCGCCTACGGTGAAGGATTCGAACCTAACGTTAAAACGTTCCGCTACGGCGTTGGCGTTGTTCCATTGCATCATCGCAACTTCGTAGTCGTCTTCTTCGTTCGGATCGGGTCTTTCGGCTCTGATACCAAGCCCCGGGCCGTAATCGTGCCAGGAAGCGAGGCGGATAAGGCGCGGGGGTTGAGAGTGGTCAACGCCCGGAATGGTTTCGCCGGAGTCGCCCCCACCCCTGTTACAGGCTGCAACCGCGAAAAGTACCGCGGCGGCGGCCAGTAACAAAATAATCATTTTACCTGTCTTGCGTGTAAATGCATGCATTTACATTTCCTCCTTTTTTTATGTTGTTTTTTTATACAATCAACCTACGATCCCGCTCCGCTCCAATCCTTCTACAAAGAAGCGTTGCAAGAATAGGTAGAGAGTCAATATGGGCGCGATAGCCAGCGACACGGCTGCGAACACAACCAACTGGATAAAGATGGGGTTGCGCGTATCTTGGTCCTCGGAATACGTCCACCCTACCGAACCCAATTGCGCGGCCATCAAGCTGTTACCCGTCATCAACAAGCCTCCGTAATACGTGTCGTTGTAATGCCATACAAACGCGAACAGGAATACCGTGGTGACCGCGGGTATGGCGTTGGGTAACATAATCTTCATGTACGTGCCGAACGTTCCGGCTCCGTCAATGAAAGCGGCTTCCTCAATATCTTTGGGGATACCGCGGAAGAATTGACGGAAAATGAATATATACAGCCCCGAACGTATCCCCACCCCCGTCAGCGTCAATAACAGCAGCGGTATCGGGTAGTTCGGATTAATCAAGTTCCAGTCTGACTGTCCCAAAAAGAAGCGGAAGTTCAGGAACATGGGTATCATATACGATTGCACCGGTACTACAATGGAAAGTATGACCAATCCGAACAATATACCTACCCCGGGGAACTTGAACCTTGCGAACCCGTAACCGACGAAGGATGCCACCACCACCGACAACACCGCAAACGCGCCCGCGTGGATAAACGTACGCGTCAACGTGCTTACGTAATCCATATAACGTACCGCCATTTGCAGGTTGTACATCGTAGGCTCCTGCGGGAACAGGAACACCAGCGGGTTGCCGATATCCTGCGGCGACATAAACGTGCGCGAAATAATCGCTATTACGGGAGCCAGTATAGTATAGCATACGCCAACGATAATAATAGCCATGACAATATTAAAAATAAAGTTTTTTGTCCGGCCCCCCCATTTTTGCACGTTGTTTTTCGCCATGGGGGAATTCGCCCATTCGTTAAAGCGCGATTTGATGTTCATTGACCCGCCCCCCTAATCATAATAGAACACGCGCCTGGATATGAGCCAGCAAATCGCAAACAACACCAGGCAAACCAACAACGCCGTAGATAACGACATAGCCGACGAAGCGCCGAAGTTATTTTCCATGACGTACATGTCGCGGGCGGTTTCCACCACTTCGGAGTTGGCGTAGGTATCCACCACGGTATACACAACGTTTGTGATAATCAGCGGCGACACCATGGGGATCGTTATCTTCCAAAAGGTTTCGTAGCTTGTGGCCCCTTCGATTTGCGCTACTTCGTACATGGAAGGGGGTATGGATTGTAGCGCCGCCAAGAATATAAGTATCTGCACACCCGCCGAGCGGATGATTTCGTGCAGGTTTGCTATGGCCTCGACGATGAATTCCACCACTTGCGGGGGTACTTGGAAGTTGGCCAGCAGCATAATAATGGAACCCACGTTAAAGCCCGTTTGCTCCCGCATGACTTCGGGCGGTATATACTCCACCCCGCCGAATAACATGCCGTAACTCATTTCTATGGTGTCGGCGATGGCTGCGGACGCCATGATGACCGGCAGGAAAAAAATCGCCCGCACCATCCCGCGCCCCATAAACTGCCTGTTAAGCAGTATCGCCATAAACAGCGCGAAGAAGATAATCAGCGGCACGTTTACGATCATTTGGAATATGGATTCAAACATTTCCACAAAGAAGGTCGTATGCTCACGGAATATGAAATAGTAATTATCCAACCCGACCCAAGTGAAAATTCTCTTTCCGTCTTCCATGACCAAAACATTAAAGCTGTACCGCCACGCCTCAATTATATTATACAGGAAGAAAACCGTAATCCCTACCAGCCAGGGGGCGATAAACAAATACCCCGAAACCGTTTGCCTGCCCCGCAGACTCAAGCCCTTGCGCTTGGGTTTTTTTTCATTTTCCATTATCGCGCACCCCCTGTTACGGTAAACCAACGGGGCGGAATGGTTACGCCGCCGTATTCGAACGTATCGTTTGTGTTATTTACATAGATCCGCGTACCGTTGGAAAATACCGTCACCGTCACTTGCCGCGAGGTCATGATATCCGATCCCCTGTTGGCCAGCACTATAAAGTCCACGATACGTTCGCCGCGCAAGTGGCGGTATACGTCGTTAAACATACGGTAATGGTCTACGGCCTGTTCCATCCAATTGACATAATGGGTGGAATAAAAGCGTTCGTGTGGGGAAAATACCGCGGCCCGTGTGGGCTGTCCGGTAAACATGTACCGCGGGCTTGCGCCCGTAGCCATGCTGTTGAGCAATACGCTTGTGGGGTGGAAGTCCTCCCGTATGTTGGCGGGGCGCCCGGCGAACTCGATAAACCCGTGCACCACCATGGGGAAGAAGGGGACTTCGTAATCGATAATGAAGAATACATCCGATTCAACCGGAGCGTCCACGATATGGGACGCAAAGGCCAAGGAATAATCGTTCCCGCCGAACACCACCAAGTTTGAGAAGCTATCCGTCAGCCGTTCGAGCTGTGATTCGGCAATCAAGCGTGAATGTTCCCTGTCTACTTGGTTCCTTCTGTGGATGCTTTCGGTTATAAAATCACCCATATCAGCCAAGGCCAGCCCGTCAAGCCCCATACGCCGTTCAAAAGCGGGTATAAAGCTGTCCAGGTGTTGCGGCACCACGCCGGGGTGCACCAATAAAAACCAGTCGTTGCGGTGATGCGTGCCCCGCGTAAACATCATATCCCTTGCTATCCGCGTCATAAACCCGACATAACCCGAAGGGTCACGCGCCGCTTCCAATTGCGTCCTAAAATTGCGCGAATACCAATTGGTCAAGTGGAAGTTAACCACGGGGTTTAATCCGCCGCCATCGGCTTGCAGCCGGGCTTCCATGTTTTGCATATCCCGCTGGTTGCCTACGGCGTTGATGGTCCGTACGCGCTTGGCTATGTCATGATTAATGCCGCGGTTAAACCACCCGTGCAGTTGCATTTGTATGTTATTGACCCCGCCCGTGTTTAATAAATCCACGAATCGGTCGGCGTCGTCCATGGTTGTCATAATTTCGAGTGAATCGTATTGTACGCCCAAAAAGTGCCTTCTTATATCAACGGCCCCCAGCACGTCCAAGTAGAACGTACGGTCACCGGGGCCGTCAAGCTGCGTTAAAATGCCTTCTTCCACCAAAAATTGCTGATAGGTTTGCGCCATCATACCCACGCCGGGGTCTTCTTCGGCTATGAATTGATAAACGACCGTAATGTCGCCGTCATACATATTTTCCTGTATTACACGCAGGTCACCGCCCGCGCCGGGTATCCCGCCCATACCCAGCGGCATGGAGCTGCGCATATGGAAATTAAACCACGCGTTATTTTGCGCGTTGGGTATACCCATACCCGGGGTTTCCGCGGCCACTTCGGCATTGATAAAGGTAAGCCCTTGGCCGCTTTGTACATGCGTAACAAAACCGAAGCCGTTGTTTTGTATCCCGATTACGGGCAAACGCGCGGCCTGCTCCATTTGCGGGAAGAATACGGTCAGTATCGTGTCCACGCCGTACATGGGCATGGCGAAGGGTACCTCGCGGTACTTACCGTTGTTAAAATTAATGACCCCGCCCGCGCCGCTTGGCACCAGCATGAAGCCTTCCGAATCCTCACAGCCCGCACCGAAGAAGCGCAGTATGTCGATATTATAAATCATCAAGTTGTTTGCGCTTGTGGTGGTCAGTTTATCCAGCGGGACGTTTACATACATGCGGTCCCTCTCTATTAATATTTCAAACGTTACCTTCCAAAAATCAAAACTTATATCCGGTTCATAACCCGCCATGGTGTTATGTTCCACCGTCAAATTCAAGTCCCAATCCAAATAATTCTCGAAAATGGATATCATGCGGTTGGTATTGCCGATGCTTTCGAAAATGGTTGCGCTCAAACGCCTAAACCCTATGCGCTCTTCCGATTCATGCCATTGCCCGCGGAAAAAACGCGCAAGCGATTGGTCACCGGCAGCCAAAATCATTTCATTCACTTCATTGTAGAATTCCTCGCTGAGATACCTCGGGAGCCAATGCGCACCCAAATCCAAATTACCCACTTCGTAATTTATGCGTATACCTTGCTTGCTGCCGTGGGAAATAGCGTATATTTCAAATTGCTCGGAGCCGTACGCGACCGAATCGTTATACGTCCAATGGTGGCGGCGGCGGCGGTTTGCGTCGTAAAAGCTGAAGCCCATGTTGGACCGCATTACCTCACGGTTAAATTCGTTGGCGATCCGATCCTCCCCTTGGGGGCTGGAATGCCACACGTTGTCGTTCCTTTTGTCGTGGATGGCGAAGGTCGTATCATCCATATTGACGTACAAGGCGATATACGGGGTTTCGGCGGCCCGCACCATGTCGGGTACACGCCCCTGCCCCACCCCTGTCAAGGGGACAAACGGGCGTCCCTCCCCTACCTCCATACGCTGCGTAAGGCGGGTAAAGTCATATATCGTGGCGCTGTTGATATATAAAACGTAGAGGAATATACCCGCAGCCACCACCGCCACGAAGATTATGCGGTTGAGCCATAAACGTTTTGTTTTGCGGCTTATCTTCATTGTCTTTCCCCCCTCATCGGAACGTTATTTCAAGGTAAACGCTGTATATGAAACCATATAACTGTTGCCAAAGGGTAAGCAGCAAGGTAAGCAGAAACACGATAATCAAGATTGCCACGAAGGTGAGCAGCACCGTCAACAGGGCCTTGACCGCGCCGTAGTTATGGACCGTTATCAACCCCACGAAAACGAGCAGGATAAAATAGAACATCCCCACGCCCATCAGCAGGAAGTAAAAACCCGTTTCGTCCGACGAAAGGAAAGTGGAGATTATCGTCGCGGGTATCATCGTTAGGATTAGAGGCGTCATGGCGTAGCATATCGCCATGACGATATCCTTAAACCGCCCTTCACCGTCGGTCAGCGAGGTCACCGACCAGTTGGCCACGCTGAACAACAGCACCATCGCGGTCAAAACCACTACGTCCACCACGCTGTTGCGCATTAAGGGATGGCTGTCATCGACCAAAATGGACGCGTATTGGTTATTATACATAAAGGACAGGCAAAGCAACGCGAAGTTAAAGAACGCCAACTTCATCGTCCCTTGCCCTTCGAACTTCATGGCGTAAAATCCGGCGAACGGCTGCACCATTATACGCATGGGCAAGGCGTATAAACCGAAAAACCTTTTTACCGCGCTCATGCCTCCGCCACCCTCCTCTTGACTACCCTAAATATCTTGTATGCGATTAACAGCCCCACAAGACCCGTACCGACGGTAAAAACGGTAGGTAACACGCCTTGCAAAACTTCCAGCCTGTGCCGTCTGAATGCGATGGAATAATGAACCATGTCCATGCCGCGGTGCAGGTAGTACATGGCCGCTTGGTTGTCACCCTCCGCCAGCAGACTGCGGCCGATACCCGCCCACGCGAGTTGGAAGTTTTCATCCAAAGCCGTAAGCCTGCGCCACGCATCCACGGCGGCTGCTTCGTCACCCCTGTACCTCATGGCAATGGCTTCGTTGATCAACGCACCGTACTCCGTTGGGGTAAATTGCAATATCCTGCCAAAATGCGCGTCCAACACGATAATGTCGTCGCCCAGCATTTCCACGGCCACGGGGCGGCGGGTCATACCCTCCAGCGACCCCCAACCGCTGAACACGTACAGGAGGTTGCCTTCCGAATCATAGGTATATAAACGCCCGCGCACCCTGTCCAGCGCGGTAAACATCCCGTACGGGCGCGCGATTATATCAATCAATTGGGACGGCCCCGACAATTGGCCGAAGCCCACGACCCTAAAGCGTTGGTCGCCGCTTATCGATACCGTGTCGTTTAGGTTGAGCAGTACGTCCTGCCCGCGGGGGTTAAGGCGCATGACTTGGTTGTTGTTACCCCAAGGCTCTATGTTGGTGGTAAATACGAAGTTGTATTGGTCCAGGGCCATGCCTTGGAATTCGGTGGGGATAAAACGGTTTTGCCCTTGCAATTGCCTATCCGTCATAAACAACCGCCAAAAGATTTCCAACCATTGGCGGCCCGTTTCGATGGTGCCGAAGTAACCCACGAATTCACCCTCGACATTAAAGTTCATGATCCCTTCGAAAACGTGCTGTACGATTACGTATACGCGTCCGCCCCTGTCCACAAGGATGGATAACGGCCTAAAGGCAAAACCGTCTTCCAAACCCTCCACTTGGGGTTCCCTTATCATGCGGATAAAATTGCCGTCCCAGTCCAGTATCGGTATGCGTTCGTTGAGTGTGTCCGCTATATATATGTCGCCGTCCCATGTGACGAATATCCCGTTGGGGCGGTCAAATTCCTGCCATACGCCGTCCATGTAAAAACCCGATATCACGCGTTGCAAGTTTAATTCTTCGTCGGCGACCACGATACGGTTGTTGCCTGTGTCCACGATGTAGATATAACCGAACGGACACACATGCAAATCCGACGGGTTGTTGAACCCCCCCAGCTCCGGGTCGATTTCCGCCGCGTTAAAGGACCGTAATGGCACGTAAGCCGCCGGCGCGGGCACAAGCGTCCCCCAAAAATTGTACGAATACCCCTGGAAAGGCGTGCTTTCGGCCAATACGGGTATCACCCAGCCCGCAGCAAGCACGATGGCTAAGACGATCGCCGCAAATTTTTTCGTGATTTTATAGTATCTACCTTGCATATTTCATGCCCCCCTTTTTACTCCTTCATACCCGAAGTCGCCATCGTTTCCACGATGCGGCTCTGGGATATGACGAAGAACGTTACCGGCACGATCATGGTGATGAACATAACCGCCGCACCCGTACCCGCGCGGGCAATACCGCCGCCCGCTAACATATTCATGGCGAAGGTCAGCGGCCTAAGCTCCTCGCTGTGTATCACCACGCCGCCCGTGTTGGCCCACAATGCCTGGAACATAAGGATTACGAGTGTCAGCCAAGCTGGCTTTACATTGGGCATAACGATCCGCCACCATATCCCGATTTCCCTGCAGCCGTCCATCCTTGCCGATTCTACCAGCGAATCGGGGACTTGCTCCATGAATTGCTTCATCAAGTAAAGACCCAAGGAAGCGGCGAAAGCGGGAACGATCAAGGCCCATTGGGTATTGATCATGTTAAGTTGTGACAGGATCAAGAAATTGGGTATCCCCGTAACGACCGGCGAAAACATTAGCGACAGGATAACCATGGACATCAAGAATTGACTGCCCGGAAACCTGTTTTTGGCCAAGGGATACGCTGCCGCCGAAGCGATGAGCAAATGCCCCAACGTACCGAAACCCGTAATAATCAATGAATTGAGGAAATACCGCGAAAAGGGCACCCACGACTGTTGAAGCAATATAAACAAGTCGGAAAAGTTGGACAGCGTCGGGTTACGCACCATAAAACGCGGCGGGAAATAGAACAGTTCGTCCAAGGGTTTAAAAGCGTTGGATATGGTTAATACCATGGGCAAAGCCATAAACACCGCAAACAACCCGATGAAGATGAACAGCGCAATCGTGCCGCCGGTGGAGCGGCTTAATTTTTTACCGCGTTTTGCCAGCTTTATCTTCCTGCCCCGTTCGTCGTATACGGCGAATTGGGACTTGTGTATCCGTTTGGATATAACCGGCGCAGCCATTATGACCCCACCTTTCTTAACAGGCGCTGGACGGCCTTATTCGAGCCTACCATCATCAGGAACAAGATAACCGCGATGGCCGACGCGAAGCCCATTTCGAATCGTATCCACCCGAAGTCCATCATGTGGGTTACGATGGTTTCGCCCGCGTAGTTGACGCTGGGGAAACCCGCCAACTGTATTGAGATATCACCCACCGAGAAGGCTGCCGTGATTGACATAACCGCGCCGAACATCAATTGCGGGCGCATGGCGGGCAATGTGATGTACCAAAGCTCCTGCCAGCGGTTTTTGATCCCGTCTATGGCACCGGCCTCGTACATCGCCTTATCTACGGTTTGCAAACCCGCGATAAAGGCCAGGAACGCTACACCCAAACTCAGCCACACCTGCACGACCAACAAAAGCGGCAGGATAAAACGCGTGTCACGGAAGAAGTTGATAGGCCCGTCAATCAGCCCGAAGTTTAACAGCCAGCCGTTGACCAAGCCGTAGCGGTCACCCGAAAAGAAGAACTGCCATATGAAAAATACGTTACCCGATATACTCGGCGCGTAAAAGATTACCGTCATAATCGCGCGCACCTTGGGCGGCAGTTCGTTTATGATCCACGCGAAGGTGAAGCACAGCACGTAGCTGACGGGGCCCGCAATCACCGCGATAATCAAGGTATTTTGCAACGCGACCATAAACACTTCGTTTTCCAAAAAGAGGCGGATGTAGTTGGTCCAACCTACGAACTGGGGTGTTTGCAAAATATTAAAGGTCGTAAAGCTCAGCGCGATCGCAATGATAACCGGCAGCACCGTAAACGTGAAGAACAGGATAAAATACGGCGCAAGCAACATATAACTTTGCTTATTTTGCTTCACCAACGCCCATGTCGTGTTCCTTTGGTGGTTGGCGGGCTTGGGAAAAAATATTCTCTTAAGCAAACTGCGTTTCTTCATATCCGCGCCCCCCTAATATTCCAACCCGAACTCCCTGCGCTTTGCGCGCAGTTCGTCGTTAATAAGCCTTACGGAATCCACCAGGGCCTCACGGGGGCCAATGTCCTCCGCTTCTACCGACATATAGAAAGCGTTACGTACCTGGCGCGGGGTAAAGTACCCGCCCGGCACCTCGGGGATGCCTCGGATATTGTCAAATTGCACGCGCAACATACGGTAGTCCTGTACGGGCCACGGCATCATGCCGAACGCTTCCAGGTTAGCGGTAGGATGGCGTGCGGCGGCACCCATCAAGGATTCCATTTCACGCCCAAATTGGGTTTGTATCTCCGCCGAGGTCCACCACTTCATGAATTCCCACGCGGCGTCGGGGTCGTTGGCTTGCTCCATCATGACTACGGCTAAGCCGCCCGTGGGTACGGTACGGTCGTGCGTACCGTCGAGCCGTATCGTGGCCGGTACGGGTTTAAAGCCCCACAAGCCCCTGATTTCGGGCGCGAAGACTTGGAGTGCGTTGTACATCGTATAATCCGCGATGGCCAGGGGCATGTCGCCGAAGCGGAAACGGTTGAGGAAGTCGTACACGCGCGGCAAGCGGTAATCCGTAAAGAATCGGGTGAAGTCCCTAAACGCGGCGAGGGATACGTCCGAATCCAGCGCCGAACGCGAACCGTCTTCGTTATAAAAGTTGCCGCCCTGCTGGTACAGGAAAATCCCGAAGGTTTGGTGGGGAAAGTCGGTCGGTGCCGTGGCGCTGCCGCCCAAGGGTATGCCGAACTCCATATGGTGCATGGACAGCGTTGCGATGGCACTCCGCACTTCATTCCACGTATCGGGGGGTTCGATGCCGATTTCGCTTAATATATCGCGTCTGTAGAAAAGCATGGGGAAGGTTAACGTTTCGGGCAAGGCGAATACCCTGCCGCCAAAGGTATACGGCACCATCGCCGCCTCGGGGAAACGCGCCGCCACTTGAGGGAAGTCGGGGAAGCCCGATATATCACGTACCGCGCCGCGCATCCCGTAGTCCATGGGCAGCGAGTTGAATATCGAAAGCGTAACGTCCGGCCCCCGCCCCGCTACGGTGGCGGGCAATATGGTGTTGACGTCCACCAAGCGCAACGTGACGCCAATGTCCGTCTGCGGGGTAAACCGCTGGTCTATCATGGATTTTATGACGTTAGCCTGGTCGCGGCCCGTGGCGATCCATACCTCCACATGGCGCATATCCGCGGTATCGATCAAGTTCCCGATCGCGTTGTAATCTATAATGAAGGAGAAGATAAGCGTAAGGATTTCGTGCCAAAGCTGACGCCACCAGCGGCGTCCGTTGTCGGGTGTGGGCGCGTCGTGGGGTAGGATATGGATCGATTCGACCCCCAACTCCTGCGCGCGTACCAGCATGAGCCACGTACCCAAGGCACCCGTATTTTCTCTAAACTCGCGCAGGCGGCGGGGGATGTTTTCGATATCGGCGGCGATGCGGTCCAACAGGCGCGCGAGCGTACGGATAACGGCGTCGCGTTCACCGCGTCCCGCGGTCATGATCTCCAACTCGCCGAAGATACGTTCCAGCCTTTGCTGCTCGTATTGCAACGCGCCGCGCAAATGCGGCAAGCGGCGGTTTATTTCATAATCGCGGAAGATGTCGGGATCTACGCCCGTGATCATAACAATTTGGCGGTACAGGTTATTTAGGTTGTGGATAATGTCCTCGATTTCACGTACGTGGGAAGCGTATCCGCCCAGCACGGCCTCCATGCGGATGGTATGCGTACCCGCCGGCAGCCAAAACAGGTAGGGATCATCCGTCCCGCCCAACCGTTCCATCCGCCAGCCCGTTCGGAAGCCAAAGGGTACGGCGTTCATTTCCTGGAAAGGCACTTCCCCGTTGATGGAGATACGGCGGAAAGACAACGCGCCCCTGTTGAAGTTTTGCAACGCGTTTATGGCGATCGAATACAAGCCATCGGCAGGGACGGTAAATTCCCATTCGATCCATGAGCCCGGTTCGCTCCATGTATCGCCGCCGATCGAATTGAGCCTAATGTAACGCGCGCTGTAGGGTTGTACGCCCGGTCCGCTCATGTCCGCCCGCGGGGCAAGCATGGGGGAGGATTTGCGAACGGCGTCCTGCCCTTCGACGCGGATCGGCGCTACCTGCGCGGCGGATGGGGCGGGGCGCCCCGCGTGACCCCGGCTGACAACCGAATAAGGAAGCACTTCCGGCGCTTGGTGTAAGCGGATTTGGCGTATCATCATGGGTTCGCGCTGGCTTACGAAGCCGATGGTGTTCCATCCGGTTTGCAAATAAAAGGACAAGGGCTCGTTATACGTCCCCATGTTGTCGTGTACGATGGATTCGATCCACGCGGGCCGTTCGATTTGGGTGGGGCGCAGGTCGTTGCCTTGGTTGTCGCGCAGGACATAATCGCGCGCGTTTACCCATATACGTCTGAACTCCACCGGATTGGCTTCAAAAAAGGGCTTCTCACCGTTGATCATGATAGCCCTTTGGATATCCGAGTTGCGCCCCTGTACGGGGAAATAGGTTACGGACATATTATAAAGGCCCCCCTGCGCGGCATATACCTGCCACTCTATGAGGCCCTCTTCGTCGGTCCAAACGGATGTACCGGACATTCCTTCAAAATTTTCGTAATAACGTACTTCCATGCCGCCGACGGTTGCGTAATCGGCCGCTTCAATTATATATTCCACATTGGGGCGCGGGGCGTGGGCATGGTCGCGCATAAATTGCGAAAAATGGTAACGCGACCCAAATGCCGCCAGCGTATTGCTGTATTCCTCCCACAAAGCCGTACCGTCATCGGCGTTAACCGTAACGGGCCTTGCCGGTATGCTCGCGGCGGCAAGCATAATCACAGCCAACAAATACGCAACCAACCTCTTTGCCGTACTGCCTTGTATGATTCTCACGATTTACAAGCCCCCCAACAGCCTATACTTATATGATGTTCCAAAAGTACGTGCGGATGTTTAAACGGGATTGTATCATGTGACAGGGGGGGGAGTCAATACCTACAAAAACGATTTAGAAATATCCTATCATTACCAGCATAATTGCCAAAAATATTCCTATGGAAGCGCAAATTTGTTTAAAACTAAAATTTATCTTTTCTATCCGGTTCAATATCGCCCTCCCGCTAATAAGGTATTTATATATAAAATATCCACCCGCCATACTCGCGATGACGATACCCGCATCCTGTACATAAGCCCAAAAATCAACAGCCGCGGGGAACCTAAAAAGGAAATAAATAAACCGCGTGCCGAACACGCCGCCCGCGAAGCATAACGCTCCCATTAAAACAACGGGGATCATCTTGCATTTATCCGCTTTAAACGCGTCGCCGGCCAAATCGGAGCGGCCGAAGAAAACAGACGAAAACTTCACGAACGATATGATCGTACCCAAACCCAACAGGATGACGATCACCTTCGTAAACGAGTCCACGTAATAGAAAATAAAATACTTGGATACGCTGCCGATGAATAACGGCGCGCCCGTAATCCCAAGCACCGCCGCTAAGGCCGCGATACCCACGGCGGGCATACGCTTCATAACGCCGCGTATCGCGTGTACATCCGCGGTGCCGTACGAATGGCTGATGATACCCGCGCACAAAAAAAGCGCCGTCTTAAACACCGCGTGGCCGACGGCATGGTACAACCCGCCGATGTACGCGTGTTCGCCGCCGTGGCTGATACCGACGGTGATCAAACCGATTTGCGAAATCGTATGGTACGCCAAAATCATTTTTATATTGGTTTGGCAAATGGCCATCACCGCCCCGAACAAGCCTGCGATGATCCCTATAATAAGGAAGAACTGCTGCGCCGCGACGGGGGCGAACATTTCCTGGAAGCGCATGAACAAATAAAGCGCGGCCTTCGCCTGCAAGCCCGACATGACCGCCGCCACGACTGTGGGGGCATTTTCGTACAAGCGGACCTTGGGCGTCCAACTGAGGAACGGGATAAGCGTACTTTTAAAAGCGATGCCCGTCATGATCAGCGCATACGGTAAAATAAGGTTTTGCCCGTCCATCGCGCCGAGCGACTCCCCTACCCGCTCCATATCGAGCGCGCCTGTGATCCTGTACAGGTACCCTAAGCCCAGCAAATAAAATTGGATGGCGACGACGTTGGCCAGCAAATAGACCTTGCCGTGGAAGATGCTGCGGTTCTTCCTGTCGTACATAGCCAATATAACGAGGACAAGCGTGCTGACCTCAAGCAGGACGAAGACGTTGAACAGATCGCCCGAAAGGAACAATCCGATGAAGGAGGCTTCCAATAAAAACATCAAAAACCAAAACGTACGCGCGTCCTTACGCTCCCGATATGTAAACGAATAGACCGAAACCGCCAGGAAGATGAACGCTGTAATCAATACAAAGACCGCCGAAAGGGAATTTGCGCGCAGAATGATACCCAGTATACCGTCGTAGCTGCCGACGACGGTCGTGACCTCCGCGCCGCGGGTGATTAAAACCAAATATACGGAAACAACGAACAGCGCAGCCTGGATGAAAACAGCGGCGGCTTTCGCGATCCTGTTCGATGAAAACGCGAACAATAATACCGCCAGCAATACGGGGATGATCACCATAAACGTCAGCATGATTTTTTATTTTCCATTTCCTCTATTTCCTGCCATTCGGTTGTGCCGTATTGGCGGAACAAATGATTGAGCATGATGACGATGATCGCCGTGACGGAAAACCCGATAATGATCGCCGTCAGCGTCAACGCTTGCGGCAGGGGGTCGGCGATATCGGCGATATCCTTCAGCATATTCGGGTCACTTATAATGGGTGGAGCGGGCGCGGCGGTGCTTTCGATACCCATCTTAAGCCAAAACATGATCACCGATGTTTGCATGAACATAAGGAAGATGACGGTCTTGACCATATTTTTGCTTGTGATCAAACCGAAAAGGGAAATGAAGAACAACGCGAGCGAAAACAATTCCATACGCACCCCCTAGCGGCGTTCGACCGATACAAAGCGGTAAAAGAGCGCGAAAAATCCGCCGGCAACCTTTAAACCGATCAGTATGTTCATCGAAATCAAATACGCGTTCTGATAAAAAAGTACAAGCGCCGCGGGTACGTACGCCGCGACACCCAGGAATACGACGATGATCGTGATTACGGTGATACCGATATAAAAGTATTCCTCCATGCGGATGACGCTGCCGATCGGGATATCGTCGATCCTGTACACCATATAACGGCAAATGAAAAACGCCGCCAATACCAAGCCGCCTTGGAATCCGCCGCCCGCTGTGATGTGCCCGTTTAATATCAGATACACGCCGAACGCCAGGAGGATCGGGCTTATAATACGCACCGAAAGGACGGCTATCTTCGATGTCGTCATTTCGTTGGGGCTTGTGCCGCTTGCTTGATTTTGTTCGAAATAGGAAAGATGGGTGACCGCCACGACGGCGATGACCAGGATCAGCGCCTCAAAGAGCGTGTCGTACACCCTGTAGCCCAAATAAATGGCGGTTACGGCATTTTCGCCGCCGACGTCCGTCATGAAGCGGGTCAAATACTCACGCTTCAAATAATCGTCCATCCCCGCTTGGGGTATAAAATTAACCGCCAGCGCAAACGCTCCGGCACATAAAAGCAACGCCATAAAGGGTTTAATTAAACCCTTCGCCGAAAACCGCTTCCTTACGCGGTCCCGCTCTATGTTTTCCCTAAGGCCGTAATATTTTTCGGCGTAGATGATAAAGAATATCGTGGAGAACACGCCGATGGCCGCTTCCGCCATGGCAACGTCGGGCGAACCCAAAAGGAAGTACGCGGCGGATGTGATGAGCGAAAAGATGCAAAAATAAATAATTAAGCGGTATGTCCTTCTCTCCGGGACGATCACCAAGGCGCTGATGATCCATAATACCAATACGCCCCATGTCATTGTTCGTTACCGCCCGTTTCTTCCTCCAGCCGGGTATCCTGTGTACCTTCGGCCTTATAGCCGCTTTTATGCGCGTAGCTCGCCAAAACGTGCGCCACAAAAGGGTTAAGCACCAGCATAATGACCAAAATAATGAAGAGCTTGCCCGTAAAGAAGCTGATGCCGTGACGGAAAGCGAAGCCGATGATGAAGGAAAACAACCCGATGGTGTCGATCTTGGAAGCCACCAGGATACGGAAATAAAAGTCCCTTTGGATAAACAGCAAAACAACGCCGAACAGCATAAAAGCCAAACCCAAGCCGATGATGATATTACCGATAAGCTGCCATATATTTTCCGCGCCCATCATTGTTTACCGCTCCGCCTTTTACCCAATTTGCTCCTTGATATGAATTGCGCTAAAAAGATAATGCCGATAAAACCCGTCAAGGCATAGATGATGGCGAAGTCCAGCAGGTAGGGTATCTCGTAAACGGACGCCACGACGATGATCAATATAACCACCTTCGTTGCGATCAAATTCAAATCAAGCAGCCTATCCCATATCGTGGGGCCCATGATCGCGCGCAATATATACAACGCAAGCATGATCAATACTACCCAAAATACGATCATCCCCTTCCCTCCTTCCTTTCCGCTTTAAGCAGACGCCGCTCCAGCTTTTCCTTCAATTGCTTATCGGCTGCTTCGGGGTCGGGCGGTGTGTCCCTTTCGCGTATCCATAAAAGGTTAACGCTGTCATTTTCAAGGTCAATCAAAACGGACCCCGGCGTTAGGGTGATGGAATCCGCCAAAATGACTTGCAATACTTCGGATTTGATAGACGTCTTGAGGGTAACGATGTCCACGATGGGACGGCGTTTTAATATGATTTTGATGACTTGGAAGCCGGATATGTAAACAAGCCCGATGAGGTAAATCGGGAAGGTGATGAGCTTGAGGTAACTTATGTTCGTATTTTGCCTAAGCGGCAGGAACCTTGCCGTAAAGATAACGACGGCCAAACCGATTATAAGCGCGGTACAAATGCTTCTGACGGAAATTTCCTCCATGAATATGACCAAAATAAAAGCCAATGGGGGAACGGTTAAAACAATCCGCTTGCCCAATGACGCACCCCCTTTATCCATGTTATTCCATTATAATGCATTTGACTCTTTGGCGCATCATCTATATCATTGGATATCGGGGGTATGTATAATGGCGCGTACACAAACATGGTTACAAAAACATTTTACCGGCAATCCCTACAAGGTATGGGGCTTGCTGTTTTTTATTTTTATCATCCAAGGTTTTATTTACGCTACCCCGAGGGAAATCGCGTACGGGCTGGTTGAGATCGTATGGTCGCCGGACGTATTGGTGTCAGATTACATAGCCATCGGGGGGTTGGGGGCGGCTTTCGTCAACGCGGGACTGACAGGTTTGGTTGTGATCGGTATATTAATAGCGGTCAAGCATGAACCGTACGGCTTGACGCTTGCCGTCATGGGCTTGATCGCCGGGTTCTCCTTCTTCGGTAAAAATCCCCTAAACATCCTCCCGATCATCTTCGGTGGTTATATTTACAGCCGCTTCGCCCGCACCGAGTTTAAGACTTGCATATTACCCGCGGTGTGCGCCACTTGTTTGGCACCCGCCGTCACCAAGTTGGCCCATATCGAGTTGATCGCCACATGGCAGGGTTTAATTATCGGCATCGTTATCGGAATATTTATCGGGTTTATCATCACGCCCCTATCCGCCGCGGTTTTTAATATCCACAAAGGCAGTAACCTATATAATGTAGGCTTTGCGGCGGGGTTTATCGGTATCGCTTTGTTCGCTTTTATGCAGCATTTGGGTGTGGAATACAGCGGGATATATAACAGGAGCAGCGGGTATGATTTGCCGCTGGCTACTTTCCTGGCGGTCGCGTCGGGTTATTTCGTTATTTGCGGCTTGATCGGCGGGAGCGAACGGGTGACTTTAAAAACCTTCATTACATTTAACCCTGACGATAACGAATTTTACAAGTTGTTCGGCGATAAGGTTTATATCGCCATGGGGATATTGGGATTCGCTTGTTTGGCGCTGATCGTCGGCATCAACGGCTCGTTTTCGGGGACGGTTATCGGCGGGGCGATGTCCGTCGTGGGGTTCGGGGCATTCGGCAAGTCGCTCCGCAGGGTGGCACCCGTGGTCGCGGGTACGCTGGCAGCCGCGCTCATACATATGCTCTTTACGGAGACGGCCTTTAACAGCCCGGGATTGATTACGGTAATCCTGTTCTCCACATGCCTTTCGCCCACGACCAAGCGCTTTGGCTGGAAGTGGGCCTTCGTCGTCGGCTTTGTGCATTTGGTGCTGGCAACGAACGTCGGTGAATTCCACGGGGGGTTAAACCTGTACAACAACGGCTTTGCGGCGGGGTTGTCGTCGATGGTTTTGCTGCCGGTGATGGAGTTCTTTAAGATGAGGAATGAAAACAAAACGGAGTATTCGTGATCGAACATTATTTTAAAGTTTTAACCGTTAACACGAACACCGTTTAACCATTAATAACAGCTTAACCCCAACAGCCGACTCGTACGGGAGCGGCTTGTTGGGGTTTATTTATTTAAGTATTTCTTCAGCGTTTCCATTACCTTTGTAAGGTTATACGGCTTGCTTAGGTGGCCGTTCATGCCCGCTTCCAGGCACATTTCTATGTCATCCATAAATACGTTTGCCGTAATGGCTATGATGGGGAGTTTATTTACCCGTTCATTCATTGCGGAGCGGATTTTATTTGTTGCCTCGATGCCGTCCATTTGCGGCATTTGCAAGTCCATGAAGACGATATCGTATTTGCCGGGGTCAGCCATAACCATGTTCAGCGCTTCCAGGCCGTTTTCCGCGCAATCGATGCGCAGCCCCGTTTCCGTAAGCAGCGCGATGAGTATTTCGCGGTTTATTTCCACGTCCTCGGCCAGCAGCATGGTTTTACCTTCGAATATACCGGGTTCGATATCATCGGCTGTACCTTCGTCCGCATCCGATTCCGTACTGCGGTCAACCCATACGGTGATGGTAAAGGTCGCGCCTTTGTTGATTTCCGACTTCACTTCAATTTCGCCGCCCATCTTTTCGATGATGCGCTTGGTTATCGCCAGCCCCAGGCCCGTACCGCCGAATTCCCGCGAGGTACTGCTTTGCAATTGCTCGAAGGTGGTGAACAGCTTGTCTTGCTGCTCGGGGGGTATGCCGATCCCGTCATCGGATACGGATATACGCAATTCGCAGGCATGAGCCGTTTCCCGCACCAATGATATATCCAGGCGTATTTCGCCGTTTTCGTGGGAGAATTTTACGGCGTTTGAAAGCAGGTTGGTAACCACTTGTATAAAACGCTGTTCGTCCCCGACAAACCGAACGGGAATCCGTTCGTCTATGTGTATACTCAAACGCTGCTTCCGTTCCTCCGCGCGGAATTGGATAAAGGCCACCGCTCTTTTAACCATCCGCTCGAAATTGAAGGCTTCCCTCATCAAGTCCAGCTTATCCGCTTCGATTTTCGCCATGTCGAGGATGTCGTTGATCAGTCCCAGCAAGTGGGAAGAAGCGTCGTCGATTTTATCGAACGCGGCGTTCTTGTCGTCGGGTTTGTTGGCTTTTTTACCTATGGAGGCCATGCCGATGATGGCGTTCATGGGGGTACGCATTTCGTGGCTCATGTTGGAAAGGAAGTCGCCCTTCGCTTTGCTTGCGGCGGTTGACTGGACGAGGGCTTCCGTTAACAGGACGGATTGTTCCGTTATCGTCCTCCGCTTCTTCGCGTTGACGAAATACGCGACCGCGATACATAAGACGACGATGAAAAGCATAACCGCCGTACCGATGACCCACGGCATTTGCCTTTGCAACAGCATAATGCGGTAGTCATACGTACGGCGCATCCATTGCTCGGTGATGACGGGCATGTCGATCATACGCATGGCCTTGCTGATGATCGAATGTAGGATAACCTCGTCCCGATTGATACCGAAGGTAGATTCGAAGATGTGGTGGAACAGGTAATTTATCTTATAGCCCGGGCGTTCGAGGTAATGGGTGAGGATCAACAGGTCATGGTCGCTTGCCATCACCATATCCAATTCGCCGCGGTCCAGCGCGTCAAAGGCTTCAAGGTTGCTTTCGAAGAAGCTCAAATAATAATGGTTGGGGAACCATTGCATGAAAAGCGCGGAATGGGCGTAATCCCTTATCAAACCGATGCGCATGTACAATATCTCGTTTAAGGTGATATTGCGATGCGACGTGTGAGATATAAGCGCGGGGTTGACGGTCATAAACGAATTTTCGGGGAAAAGGAACATCCTTTCACGCTCGGGCGTGCGGAATACTTCGGTAATGATGGCGGCTTCACCGCTTTCCACTATGCGCAACAAATCGGCGAAGGAAGCGTCCGTATCGTTAGCGCTTTCGAACCGTAGCCCCGTGTACCGTTCGATTTCCCCCAATACGTCGATGGCGATGCCTTGCCATGTACCCAACCGATCGTCGAAAAACGAAACAGGGTAGTTGCTGTTCTCCATCCCGACCTTGATTACGGGGTTATCGTTGATAAAACGTATTTCCTCGTCGGTAAGCTGGGCCAATAACTTATAGAATAAATAATCTTGATACCCTTGGCTGTACAAACCGACCAAATACCTGACGGCTCCCGCTTGCAGGGCTTTTTGCACTACGTTGATAACGGGCGCGAGGCTGGGGTTTTGCGTCGCCAGGGAAACGGGGACGTACAGCAACGGATCAAAATGATGGCTGTTAACGGTTGATAAAAACCCGAAGGAACCTTCCGCCGTGTCCTTGTCAAAGAAGGCGTTGATTTGCCCGTTTTGCAACATGGCATACACGGTGTGGTAATCGTTGAAGAAAACCGCTTCAAAGGAATAAGGGATATGTTCGGCTACGGTTTCATAAACAACCGTACCTTCGAGGAAAGCGTAACGCGGCAAACAATCTGCCGATACCCCATACAGCGGGTTGACCTCCGGTATCGTAAAATACCTGATCGTGTGCCAAATCACCGCGTCCGTCATTATATAGGTTTGCATACGTTCGTTTGTGGGGGACAACGTAGCGGTAAAATCAATGGCGTGGGATTCGAGCCCCGCAAGCAAATCGCCCCAATCGATAATTTGGGGCGTAAAGGGGATACCAAGCAATTCGGTCAGCCAATCGCACAGCAGCGCGGCGAAGCCTTTAATCTCATTGTTAGCCAAAAAAATTTCCGTAGTCGGGTGCATCCCCAGTACAAAGGATTGGCCCTGTGCTTGGAACCCCTCAATAGCCCGAATGTCGGCGTCATTGATACCCGGTATTTCGCGGAAGCAGGTAAACTCGGCGGATTCGTCCGGTTCGCTTCCACGGTTGCCGCAACCATATAAAAACCCCGCCACAAAAAACGCGACGCACAGACCGATGAAACAATATGAATATTTATGTACGGCATTTTTCACAAAACCACACCCAGTTTTGAATACGTACAAAAAATATAACAAACTTATCCGCACGGGTCAATGTTTATGATTTCCTTTTGTGTTTATCATTTCCTTTTTAAAATTCTTCGATTATCCTTAACTCATTTATGTTTAAGGATTCGTAGCCGTCCGATTGGCGGTATTTCTTCGGTGAAAGGCCGTTTTTGGCGCTAAACTGCCTCGTAAAGTAGGATTCGTATTTAAAGCCCGTTGTTTCGGCGATTTCCTTCACGCTTAGTTTTGAATGGGTTAAGAGCTTGCAAGCGACGTTTAAACGGTGGTGCAGTAAATAATCGATGGGCGTACGGCGGGTGGTTGCGCGGAATTTACGCGTCAGCGTTGTGCGGTTTGAGCATACCAATTTACATAACGAATCGAGGGTTATCTCGGAGGAAAAGTTCGCGTGGATATGCTCCAACACGGCATTGACGACCGCTTCGTCGGACAACGCGTTATAATCGATTTTGACGGAGCGGGCTTCCTCCAGCGTCAAGAGGATTTGCATGATATAACGGCGGGCGCGGAATAACCCTTCCCCGCAAGCCAAGTCGAACCAATCGGATATACGTAAAAATATTTGGGAAGAAGGGTTTATTATACCGTTATGGGATTTATCCCTCGCCAAGAAAGGGGCTAACAGCATACAGTCATGTTCGTCGGCTATCAAAGGAGCTAATAACATATGGTCATGTTCGTCGGTTATTAAAGGAGCCAATAATATATGGTCATGCTTGTCGGCTATCAAAGGAGCTAATAATATATGGTCATGCTCGTCTGTTGTGCCTTTATAACAGGCGTTTTTTATCACTTCCAAATTCAAACTTTTATTTATAAACGATGGGTGGAAGCAAAGCGACTTCGCGTTGAAGCGGTTCTTTTTTGATAGCGATACCCTGTCGTACCGTGACGTTAACAGGATACACGGCGATGTAAGCGCGGTTGTTTTGCCGTTGATTTCGGCCATACAGTTGCCGTCCGTTATTATTGTTAATTTTAATAAGTCAGTATCGTACGGGGTATCAAATCTCTCCCGTATATTAAAATCAATTATCATCACTTTTTCCCCGATTGCGGATAGTATAATTTTTATTGCATTTACTTCATTGTATTACCCATGCGGTAAAAATACAATCGAAGGGTAATCAAAATAACCTTTGGAGGGATATACATGGTAATTAAAGCGGCGATCAACGGGTTCGGGCGGATCGGGCGGTTAACGTTAAGGCAAATGATCGGTTCGCCGGATTTTGAAGTAGCGGCGATCAATGACTTGACCGACCCCAAAATGCTTGCGCACCTGTTTAAGTATGACACCGCGCAGGGCAGGTTTAAGGGTGAGGTAACCCATACGGAAAACGCGGTCATAATCGATGGGGCGGTAATCCCCGTTTACGCAGAAAAAGACCCCAAGGGATTGCCGTGGGGCAAATTGGGTGTGGATGTGGTTTTGGAATGCACGGGCTTCTTTACTTCCAAAAGAGCGTCGATGGCGCACATCGAAGCGGGGGCGAAGCGGGTCGTCATTTCCGGCCCCGCGGGGGATGACCTGCCGACTGTCGTGTTCGGCGTTAACGAAAAAAGTGTAACGGCGTCCGACGCCATCTTGTCGGCGGCGACGTGTACCACCAATTGCCTTGCCCCGATGGCGTACGTCTTAAACGAACTGGCACCCATCCGCAAGGGGTTTATGACGACAATACACGCCTACACCAACGACCAAAATACGCTGGACAGCCCGCATCCGAAGGGTGACCTTAGGCGCGCGCGCGCTTCCGCTTGCAACATCATTCCGCAGCCGACCGGGGCGGCCAAGGCGGTTGGGTTGGTTATCCCCTCGCTTGCGGGCAAGCTCGACGGTTCGGCGCAGCGGGTACCCGTGCTGACGGGCTCGATTACCGAATTGGTTGCGGTTGTCGAAGGCACGGTAACGGCAGACCAAATTAATACGGCGATGAAAGCCGCTTCCACGGAATCCTTCGGGTATACGGACGAGGAAATCGTATCCTCCGATATCATCGGTATAACGTACGGCTCGCTGTTTGACGCGACGCAGACGAAGGTGACGGACTTGGGCGGCGACACGCTCGTAAAGATCGCCGCGTGGTACGACAATGAGAATTCGTATGTAAGCCAAATGGTGCGGTTGGTGAAATATATAAACGGTTGACACCGTTAAATAAAAAAACGGGTTGCCTGTTTAAAATGGAGGCAACCCGTTTCTGAATACTGCCTTGTCAATTACACTTCGGTGTTTTACCCCGTGCGGCGAATTCGTTGATTAATTCGATGGACTCGCTGTCGGCTTTTACGGCCCTTATTTTTTGCACGGTATTGTCCACGGCCATATCGAAGATTTTTTTACCCAGCTCGGGTGTGGCGAGGGAATGGTCGCCCGCGTAGTGGTTGGGGAAGGAAGCGTACCAATTAAAGCCCGTGAAGAGTCCTTCCTCTTTTACATTCGCCAAACGCCCGAGGTCCCTGCCCTCCGCGGGGTCTTGGATTTCCGAATGGATGAGCTCGGGTTGGAGGTGCATCATGAGGGACGTTTCCGCAAGCCCCGCGTGTTGGCCGAGGTCATCGCAGCCGGCGATTCCCTGTATTTCCTTACGCTGCGCTTCGGTTAGTCCCACGGCGAAGCCCGTGTAGACTTGATAATCGCGGTTAAGGCGCGGCATTTCCTGCGCGAAGAACGGCAGGAAGTGGTTATTGCCCCCGTGACCGCTCATAACCATGATTTTCTTGATGCCGTTGCGGCCGATTTCGTCGCACGCGGCCAATATCGTGTCCATCATCATCTTGTGCGATACAGCCACCGTACCGGGATAATGTATGGCCTCCGCTATTTGCCCGAAGAAGTAATACGGGAAAACGATGGCAGGCTCGATTTCCGCCGCGGCTTTGCATATGGCCGTGGAGGTATACATGTCCGTACCCAGCGGTAGATGGTTGCCGTGTTTTTCAAGCACCCCGATGGGGATGACGCATACGCCGTGCTTTGCGGCGATTTCAAATTGCTGTGTGGTTAATTGCTCCCAAAGAATAAATAGCCCCCCTTATCCTTTTACAAACGCCTCCACGAGTTCCGGAAACGCCCATTCCATTTTCTTGCGGTCGAGCAGGCCGAATTTTTCCCAGCGGTCGGGGCCTTCGGTGCGGCCGTTGTCCCACCATACGCAGGGGATGCCGTATTTTTTGGCGACTTTCGTATAGTACTTCGCCCATGCCACGCGGTCGGCGATGTTTTCGCCGCGTTTGCGCGCGCCCATTTCGCCGATGATGACGGGGATACCTTTTGACAAGAGGCACCTGTCGATTTCGGAAAAGAGTTCGTCGATGTCACGCTCGAGCTCGGGCTTCCATTCGTGGTGGGTATAATCGTCGCCGAGTGCGAACAGGTACGGGGTATAGGCGTGTACGCTTGCGATGATGTTCGCGTCACCCGAGGGTATAAAACCTTCCATCGCACCCGTCGAACTGCTGGCCGCGTAAGTAGGTACCATCAGCATACGGGTCGTATTATTACCGCCCGTGGCGCGTACAGCATTGATGAAGTCGTGACCCAATTTTGCCACGACTTCGCGGCCTTCGGCGTCGCCTTCGTTCCATTCCACGTCGGTCTTTACCTTGCGCGGTTCGTTCATCGCTTCGAAGATGAGCTTATCGCAGCAGGGCTCGAAGTGATTGGCGATTTGCGTCCATACGGCTTGCAGCTTTTCGCTGGCGGCGGGGTATTTTTCCTCCGAGGGGAAGTGCCAATCCTCGTGGTGCAGATTCAGGATCACGGTCATATCGTTGTCGAAGCCGTAATCTACGATTTCCGACACGCGAGCCATGAAAGCGGGGTCGATCTTATATTCCGGCGCGGGGCCGATTAAATCGGCCCACGAAACCGGCAAGCGGAAGATATCGAAGCCCGCTTCGGCTACCATTTTAAGCATTTCGGGCGTGGTGACGGGGTTGTGCCAAGCGGTTTCCTGTTTTATGGGGTTGACGGTGCCGTCTTTTTCGCGTTCCGACTTATGCACGCGGGCGTCCATCGTGTCGCCCAGGTTCCAACCCACACGGAGCTTTTTTACGTATTCCATCGGGGTCATTGTAGGATCACCTCAATTTCGTTAATGTCCTTCATTTCCGCGGCGGGGATATAGTTGTCCGGTAATGCCGTTCCGTTTAACGTTACCCTCGGTATGCCGCCTTCCTTGCCGTCGGGGTTCTTTACGGTGATGTTGAGCTTCTTGCCTCGGAAGAGTTTGGTCATGGTAAATCCGTCCCATTCCTTGGGGATGGCGGGGGCAATGCGCAGGCCCTTGGGGTCGGGGCGCAGGCCGAGTATGCCCTCCACGCACGCGACCATAACGGTGCTGGCCGTACCCGTGAGCCAATGTACGTGGCTGCGGCCTTCGTAAGGGCTGTCCACGCTTTCGGTAAACTGGCCGTATACATAGGGCTCGAGCTTGCGGATATCCGCGATGTCGTTTTGCGCGGCGGGGCAAGTTTCGAGGTAATATTCGAACGCGCGGCTGCCGCGGCCCAGGAGCGCTTCGGCGAGGATGATCCACCCTTGCGTGTGTTGGAAGATGCCGCCGTTTTCCTTACAGGAAGGATTAAACAGAAGCGCAAGCGCCCCTTCGAAGGCGTGGTTAACGTAGGACGGGTCCATAATGCGCACGCCGTACGGGGTATTCAAACGGTCGTACACCGTGTTGAGAACGACTTTGCCGCGTTCCCTGTCGGCGAAGCCGGAAATGACCGCCCACGATTGCGGGTTAAGCCACATGTTGGCTTCGGGGTCGGTGGGAGCGCCGATGATGACGTCCGTTTCGGTAATGCCGCGCACGAAGCGGTCGCCCGCCCAGCATTTTTCCTCGATAATCGCGCCGTATTTCAATTTCGCGTCGTTAAACTCACCGGGACATTCGCCGCGATTTTCGGCCATACGCGCCATGAGTTCCAGCGCGTAATAGAATTGGAGCGCGACGAAAACGGAGATTCCTTGTGCGCCCATACGCAAACAGTCGTTCCAATCGGCGTGGAGCCCCGCGGGCAAGCCGTGGATGCCGAGGTGGTTTTCGGTAAACGCGATGGCCTTGCGCAGGTGGTTGTATACGGTGTCCTCGCCTTGGTCGGCGTAGGGTACGACGACGTCGAGGAATGCGAGGTCGCCTGTTTCGGAAATATATTTCCACACGGTAGGGAAGACCCACATCATGTCGTCGGCACGGTAAGAGGGATGGCCCGTGGAATTACGGTAGCTCGCGTCTTCGGGTTTGTCCTCCTTGCCGGGGGTGTGGGTATACTTGACGAGGGGAAGCCCCGCGCCGTGGTGTACCTGCGCGGAAAGCATGAAGATGATCTTCTCCCGTGCTTCGGCGGGGTCGAGGTGGATGATGCCTTGGATGTCCTGCACCGTGTCGCGGTAGCCGTAGCCGTTGCGCTGGCCGCAATACGCCAGCGACGCAGCGCGGGACCAATAGAACGTGATGAAGCAGTTGTAGGCGTTCCACATGTTGACCATGTTATTGAAGCGGTCGTCGGGCGTGTTTACCGAAAGGTTGGCGAACTTGCCGTGCCAGTAGGTGATGAGCGTGTTGATTTCCTTGGCGGGTGTGCTTTGGTCGGCGTAGCGCGCCATGAGATCGAGCCATTCTTTTTCCTGCTTTTCGCCCAGGATGAAGGTGAAGTCCTTTGTTTCGCCCGGTGCCAGCTCGAAGGCGGTGTGGAGCGCGCCGCAAGCGTTGCCGCAGAAGTTGAGGGCGTTGTTCAGCTTGCCCTCCGCTACGGGGCGGGGGTTGCCGTAGTCCGTATAATCGGCGAGGAAATGTTCGCGGTCGCCGCAATAGGTCTTTACGTCCGCGCCTGTCATGCCGAAATAACGGGTCTTGGGCCAATATTTATAAAAGGCTTGGAAATTTTCGTTGATGGATTGCTTGATGTAGTTATCCTTGTAGTACGTTTTGGTGGTGTATTGCGTGTATTGGAGGTTGACGGTGTCTTGTTCGTAGTGGGAGTCGTTGGTGAATTCGGCATAGCCGAAGGCGGAGATTTGACGGGATTTGTCGGATGCGTTGGTTACGGTAACGTGCCAGATTTCGTGGGATTCGCTGTGGGGTACATAGTAGTTTGCTGTTGATTTGATGCCTTTGTATTCCGCCGAAATGCGCGTGTAGCCCGTGCCGTGGCGACATTCGCTTTTATATACGTCGAGGGGTTTGCCTACGGGCTGCCACGAGGCTGACCAATAATCGCCGTCCGCGTCGTCGCGCAAATAAATATAGCGGCCCGGTTTGTCTTGCTCGTTAAACCGATACCGCAATATCCTTCCCGTCGCGCCGCTTTTTACGAAGCTGTAGCCGCCCGCGTTGTTGGTGATGATGGCGCCGTACTCCGGGGAGCCTAAGTAATTGGCCCACGGGGCGGGCGTGTTGGGTTTGGTGATTACATATTCCCGCGCGTGTGAGTCAAAATGTCCGTACTGCATAACATACCTCCGCTCGATAGTTTATTCCCTGCCAGTATAGCACAGCGTTTTACACAAGGAAATAGCACTTTGATGAAAATGCTTAAAATGTTTTATTGGTTTTTTGTTTTCTTGTACACAATTACCATGACGGCGAATAAAACAAGGAGACTTGCCGTGATAATGACCGTTAACGGACGGGAATTTGCGGGGTTGTCTTGAAGGGGCGGCGGGGAACCGGCGGGTGGGGGACTTTGCATGGGCTCGGCGGGGGTTTCTTCGGCGTGGGAAACGAACGCCGGACGCCACGGGCTGAACCTGACCATGTGGTGTATCATATCGCCGATGTGATATTCCAATGAATCAATCGATTCGCTGTTTGCGTCAACGACAATACGGCTACCGTCCGCGTTTGAAATTTCCGGCCTTCCGCAATCCAATATGCGAAGGCGCAGCGCCTGTTCTTCGATTCCGTACCAAGCGTTGTAATTTTCCTTACAGGGTAAATGCCAAGCGTGTGAATCGTCATAACCCGTCGGCCCTAAGGGGAATATCCCCATTGATACCGGAAGGGGGACGCCTTCGCCGTTTTCATCGCCGTAATAATAAACGCGGTCTATCCAATGTCCGTTTAGTTGTATCAGCAAGTTAATAAATTCCGGGGTGTGCAGCGGTAAATCAACGATTTTGCCGGGGTCGGTTTCGACGAATAAATCCGGCCAATTTTTTTGATGGCAGAAGGTAAAGCCCAACAATCCCTCCAAGGATTCCAACATGAAATAGATACCGTCAATATCCCCCACTACAAGCAGGGGGACGGTCGCGGCGGGTATTCCGTTTGCTTCGCCGATACCGATAACCGCCAACCTGTAGGGGTCTTCGTATATCCCTTCCCCGCTGACAAAGCCGTATGAGCCGAATAACGCCGAACGGAAGGGCATTTCCCGCAGCTCATCACCCGTCGGCGTATACGCTTCGCCGGGTACCAGCCAATAATCCCAGCGCTCGTCGGGCGTTTGGCGGATGTTAAATTGCACGGAGGTCCCGCTCAAAATATAGGCAATATCACGCGGGCGGAACGCGAATATCAAAACATCACCCGAATAGCCCCATATTTCGTATTCTTTTCCCTCCACGGTTATCACAAACGGTACGGGATATATGCCGTGGGTGGCGCGTACCGTCACGGGCAGCAATAGTAAAACAAGCAATATTATCGTTATTACACCAACAAAAAAACCCAAACCCGGTTCGTGTTCACCCCACCGATGTTTGGATTTTTTGCGGTTGTAAATTTTCGCGCTTTCGATCCTGGATGTTACGGGCTTTATTTGGCCCCAGTCCTTACGCTGCGCCGCGTGGACTTTCTTTTGTTTCCGCTTGGATAATTTTTCAAGCGGGATAAAACGTTGTTTCATGTGAAACACCTCCGCTTCGGTAACGGCAGTATATCACATTCTTTTATTTATGTTTATCCGTCATGACGGCCTCCACAGGCAACGCTTTAAATCGACGTTGCCGTTCGCTTTGAAGGTAACGCCCTCCGCTTCCAACAGCGTGCGCTGTTCGTCCCACCCGGGGGCGGTACGGCCGACGCTGTTGACCACGCGGTGGTTGTTGATTTTACCTTCGGATTGGCCCATGTAGCGTGCCGCCCAACGGGTGTTTTCGGGCTTACCGGCCAATGCGGCCAACAAGCCGTATGTAAGCACGTACCCCTTGGGGATGTCGTTGACGATTTCGTATACCTTTTCCCTGAATGGATTTGTTTTCATTTCCGATCCCTCGCAATCGTTAGGATTTTACCACAAAAGGCGAACTTTGTTACGATTTCGGTGAGTCTTGGATTTTTTACCATGGTATATCCCTCCGTAAATTTTTTCGCGCGCTTTTGCAACCGTCGTGTGGTTATAGTTAATATATGAAAATAATTATGACAACTGTGTGGCATAAAACATTTGTTTGAATAAATATTTTCGGCGCATTTCCGCCTATAATTCACTTTCTATATTGACAAAGAAAACGTTATGTAGCATAAATAGCGGATGTGCTATTCTTTCATCGGGGGACGTGTTATGAAAACCATTTTCGCGGTGGACGACAACAGGATCAACCTTCTTATCACGGAGGAGGTGCTGTCAAACCATTATGAAGTGATCACGATGATTTCGGCTTCCGTCATGTTTGAGTTGCTTGACGAGGTTATACCCGATTTGATTCTGCTGGACATTATGATGCCGGATATCGACGGCTTCGCCGCGTTAAAGCGGTTGAAGGGGGACAAGCGTTTCGCGCATATCCCGGTTATCTTTTTGACGGGTAAGAAGGACAACGACGCCGAGGTGCTGGCGTTTGAAATGGGTGTGACGGATTTTATGTCCAAGCCTTTTTCCGCCCCGATTCTGCTTAACCGTGTCAAAATGATCTTACATATAGAGGAAATTGTCAGCGAACGGTTGCAAAAGCTGCTCCAAGAACAAAATAACGGTGAAATGAGCGATTAAACGTGAAAACGAAGGGTAAGCATATTATTGCCTGCGCTTTATTTTTTTTACTGTTTATTTTTACGTCCGCGGGGTGTACGAACGGTGCCGCGGAGCAAAACGGATCGCGCGTAACGCAGTCCCCCTTTGCCACTTTCCGGGATATACCGGGCGTAACCGACGCGGAAATTAAAGCGATCGAGGCATTGACAAGGGACCGCGAATATTTCGTTTACGGGATGATCCTCTCCACGGAGGCGTTCGAACGGGAGGACGGGGAAATCGGCGGGTACGCCGCTTTGTTTTGCGAATGGCTGACGCAACTATTCGGCATACCGTTCGTACCGCGGCTCTTTACGAGCCAGGAATTGTTTGAAAGCATACTTTCCGGCGAAGCGGATTTTTCCGGCAACATGATGTACACCCCGCAGCGCGCGGAAATCTATAACATGACCGTCAACATAGCCGAACGGCAATTATTGACCATTAAAATGCCGGGGACGGACCTTTCGCAAATCAAGCGGGAGCGCCTGCCCCGGTACGCTTTTATTACGGGTACGCCCATGGAGGGGCTGGTAGCGGAAGCGATCGGCCGCGAAGCCTATGAAGCCGTGTGGGTGGAAAATTACCCCGCCGCTCACTTGGCCATACAAAACGGCGAAGCGGACGCGTTTATCGCGGCCAACATCGCCCACGCGTTCTTCGTCGGCTATGACGTGCTTATCGAGGATTTCTTCCCGCTTATCTTCAGTTCCGTCACCATGGCGGCGGCCAAAACGAACCCCGAGCTCGAACCCATCATATCGGTCGTAACCAAAGCGCAGATGAACGGTGGATTGCCGTTTATGACCTACCTGTACAACAAAGGGTACGAAGCGTTTAAGCGTAACGCGATCGCTTCTTTGTTAACGGAAAATGAACGCGCCTTTATCGCCGCTAACCCGGTGATACCCATCGCGGCGTTTAACACGAACTATCCCCTCAGCTTTTGGAACGCGCGTGAAGGGGCGTGGCAGGGGATATTGTTCGATGTGTTGGATTCGGTAGCCGCGCTTACGGGGCTTACCTTCAGGGTCGCCCACGGAGAAGACGCGGGTATGGCGGACATACAACGAACGTTCGAAAGCGGGGAAGCCCTTCTGATACCCAACCTTACGCGGCCGGACGATTATGGAAACGGTATCCTACTTTCGGAGCATATCCTGCTTAACGACAGCTTCGCTTTGATATCCAAATCGGATTTCCGCCCCGTCAACGTCAATGAAATCCTGCATGTACGGGTCGGCTTGGCACGGGACACGATTTATACCGACTTGTTTAAGCGGTGGTTCCCCAACCACAGGAACACCGTGGAGTTCGATTGCATAGAAGAAGCCCTGGAGGCGTTGAAGAACGATGAAGTGGAGATGCTCGTGGCCAGCCAATACCGCGTATTGCAACTCACCCACTTCCAGGAGCTGCCCCACTTCAAGGCCAATATCGTATTCGGCCACCCCTTGGCCAATCAAATCGCTTTTTTCGGCGGACAAACCGAGCTGCGCTCCATCGTGGACGGCGCGCTGCGCATGACCGACATTGACGGGATCGCTTTGCGGTGGACGCAAAAGACCTACGATTTCCGCGCGCGGGTGCTGGAAGCCCAGCTTCCGTGGTTGTTGGGCGCGATCTTTTCCGCCGCCGGATTGTTGGCGTTTTTGTTGTTCTTCCTTATCAGGAACAACATCGTGTCCGCCAAGATGAACAGGCAAAATAAGCAATTGGAGGCCGTAACGAGGGAAAATGAACTTCAGCTCGCGAAGATGAACATGATGGTGAAGGCCACAAAGATCGGTATTTGGGAAATGAAGGTCGTGCAGGGGGATCCCCTCAACCCGAAGAACACGGCCGTTTCGTCCAAGGAATTTAAGCATATGCTCGGTTTTGAGGATGAAAGCGACTTCCCCCATGAATTGGGCAGTTGGAGCGACCGTTTGCACCCCGAAGATGTGGAAAAGGCCATCGGCTCGTTCTACAGGCACCTTTCGGATAAATCGGGGAGCCTTTCCTTCGACATCGAACACAGGCTGATGAAGAAGGACGGCGAATACGCGCATTACCGCGGCACGGGCGAATCTATACGGGACAAGGACGGCAACCCCGTCCATGTAGCGGGCGCGCTGATAGACACGACCGAAACGAGGAATATGATCAGCAGCCTGGAAAACGCGGTAGCCGAAGCGCAGGAGGCGACCCGTGTCAGAAACAACACCGTAAGTACGCTGGAAAATATATTGAACAACATCGACGGGCAAATATACACCACCAACCCCAAAACCAACCGAATCCTTTTTATCAACGAAAAATTGAAGGACTTCTTCAGCATCGTGGGGGATGAAGCCCTCGGCCGCTATTGCTACGAGGTTTTCCGCGGGCGGGACAGCAAATGCGTGGCCTGCCCGTGTTATATCCTTGACAGGGAACCGGAACGAACGGTCGTATGGGAGGAATACATCCCCGAGCTTAACTGCCATATACGCCATTCCGACCGTTACATCGACTGGGTGGACGGGAGCCTGGTGCATTTACAATTGGCGGTGGACATCACGGAGCTGGTGAACGCGAAGGAACAAGAAGGGAACCTGCGCAAAGAAGCCGAAATCGCCAACAAAACGAAGAGCGAGTTCCTGTCCCATATCAGTCACGAAATACGCACGCCGATGAACGCCGTGTTGGGCACAGCGGAAATCCAATTGCAAAAGGAAACCCATCCGCCGGAATTGGAAGAGGCGTTTAACACCATATACGGGTCGGGCAACCTGCTGTTGAATATCATCAACGATATCCTTGACCTATCTAAAATCGAGGCCGGCAAGCTGGAAATCATCCCCGGGCAATACGACATACCCAGCTTGATATACGACACGATGCAGCTTAACCTACTGCGTTATGACTCCAAGCCCATCGACTTCGACCTTAGGATTGACGAGCGTACGCCGCTCGATATGTACGGCGACCAGCTCCGTATTAAGCAGATATTGAACAATATTATTTCTAACGCCTTCAAATATACCGACAGCGGCAGGATCGAGCTTTCCGTCTCCGCGGAAACCGAAGGCAACCCGAGCAACCAACCGTCCGAAGCGCACACCCCCTGCACCTTGATTTTACAGGTGAGCGACACGGGGCAAGGGATGACGGAATTGCAAATGGAAAAGCTGTTCGAGGAATACACGCGCTTTAACATGGACGCCAACCGTACGATCGTGGGTACGGGCTTGGGGATGCACATAACCAAACGCCTGGTGGACGAAATGAAGGGCGAAATCATCGTCAAGAGCGAATACGGTGTAGGCTCGATATTTATCGTACGCATCCCCCAAATGTCCATCGGCGCCGCCGTTTGCGGGCCGGATATGGCCGACCAATTGTGCGGCAGCCGTTTTAAGAGCACGTTTAAGCCGAGGCAGGCCCAAATCATATATGAGTACATGCCTTACGGCAGCGTTTTGATCGTTGACGACGTGGAGTCGAACCTGTACGTGGCGAAGGGCATGATGCTCCCCTACAGCCTTAAAATCGAAACCGCCATGAACGGCTTTGAAGCCATCGAAAAGGTGAAGGGCGGGAATACGTACGATGTCATCTTCATGGACCATATGATGCCGAGGATGAACGGCTTGGAAACGACGCAAAAGCTGCGCGGGATGGGTTATACCGCCCCGGTCGTCGCCTTGACGGCAAACGCGGTAATGGGGTCCTCGGAAATGTTTTTATCCGGCGGCTTCGACGGTTATATTTCGAAGCCTATCGACATACGTGAGCTTAACAACGCCTTAAACCGACTGATACGCGACAAGCAAACGCCCGAAACGCTGGAAGCCTTCCGGCGGGAAGCGGACCGCCGCAAAAATACCGCGAAGCCCGACCCCGGGCCCGCCCTCGGCGAAAGGATCATTTCGGCGACTTTACGCGATATCAATAATTCCGTTACCGTATTGCGGGATATTTTGCGCGCGGGCGCCGCTGAGGAAGCGGATATCGGGCTGTTTACGATCACCGTCCACGGCATGAAAAGCGCGCTGACGAACCTCGGCGAAGGGGAACTGGCTAAAACGGCCTTTGCCTTGGAACAAATCGGGCTTAACGCCGAAACGGACCGGATATTGCTTGAAACGCCGCCCTTCGTTGACGCGCTGGTGGCCCTGTCCCAAAGGTTAAAGCCCGCTGATGCCGCGCCGGGGGATGCTTCGGAAGAAGCGACCGGCGAAGATATGACGTTTTTGCGCGAAAAGCTGGCCGAAATAAAAACGGCGTGCGAAAAGATCAAAAAGAAAACGGCCAAAACGGCTTTGGATGATTTAATGGAAAAAGCATGGCCGACGGATGTTAAGGCTTTATTGGACGAAATTTCCGACAACCTGCTTTCCGGTGAATTTAAAAAGGCCGCTTTGGGCATTGATGCGTATAATCAACAAACGGACGGAAAATAATCGCAAGCGAGGGATGGCCATGGGAATGCGAAGGACGAAAGGGATTGCCTGTGCGTTGTTTTTATGCCTTTTTATCTTGGCGGCATTGGCGGCGTGTTCGGGTAACAACGGGGTACACTACGGGCCCAGGGCATCGGAGCCCCCGTTTGCCACCTTCCGCGATGTGCCCGGTATAACGCCCGCGGAAATCGCCGCGATAGAGGAATTGCAAAGGTCGCATGACTACTTCGAATACGGGATGATCCTTACCACGGAGGCTTTTATCGGGCTGGACGGCGAGGTCAGCGGTTATTCGGCGCTCTTGTGCGAATGGCTGACCGAATTCTTCGGGATACCCTTTGTACCGCGCGTTTTATCCCCGATTGAACTGTTCGCGCGGCTTAACAGCGGCGACCTTGATTTCTCGGGCAACTTGACGCCCACCCCGGAACGTATGCGCATGTACCACATGACCGACCCCATCGCCGAACGGCAGTACGTGACCGTGCGGGTGAAGGGCAGCCCCCCCTTCTCGGAAATTTTGCCGGAACGGCCCCTCAGATACATATTTATTGAAAACACCCCCATGATCGACTTTGTGTCGGCGGTGGCGGAACCGGGCTCCTTCGAGCCGATTTTCGCGTCCAATGACATGGAAGCGCGCCGTATGTTGCAACGCGGCGAAGCTGATGCCTATATCACGACCAGCGTGGCGGGTGTGTTTTTCGTCGAGTTTGAAGACATCGTGGTCGAGGACTTTTTCCCGCTGTTGTTTAACGCGGTTTCCATGGCGACGGCCAACCCCGCGCTTGAGCCCATCATTTCCGTCATGCGGAGGGCGCAGGATAACGGCGTAATGCCGTACCTTAATTACCTGTACCATCGGGGTAACGACAGCTTTAGGCGGCACGCGGTCAATTCGCTCCTTACCGACGAGGAGCGGTCATTTATATGGTACAACCCGAGCGTCCCCATCGCGGCTTTTAACGCGAGTTATCCCCTCAGCTTTTGGAACGCGCGCGAGGGGGAATGGCAGGGGATATTCTTCGACGTGATGGAGGAAGTAAGCGCGTTGACGGGGCTGCATTTCCGAATCGTTCACGACGAATACTTGGAAAGGTCCACCGCCAACCAAATGCTCGCGCGGGGGGAGGTACGCCTGATCCCCGGGGTCATATGGTCGAGGGAGCTGGATGACCGGTTCCTGTGGTCGGAGCATTTGCTTTTGGACGACCATTTCGCGCTTATTTCAAAGTCTTATTTCCCGCAGATTACCATAAACGAAATCATACATGTATCCGTGGGCGTCGCGCGTGATTCCCCGCACGCGCAGATGTTTAACCGCTGGTTCCCCAATCACAGGAACGTCGTGGCCTTTGACGGGATTAACGACGCCTTGGACGCGCTGACCCTCGGCCAAGTGGACGTGGTTATGTCGGAACAGCGCAGGGTATTGCAGCTTACGCATTTACAAGAACAGCCCGACTACAAGGTGAACATGGTGTTCAACGAACCCCTCGACATGCGCATCACCTTCGCCCATGACGCCGAAATGCTGCACGCCATCGTGGACAAAGCCCTGCGTATGGTTGATATTGAGGGGACCGTCCTTTCCTGGACGCAAAGGACTTACGACTTCCGCGCGCGGATGATGGAGGCGCGGCTCCCGTGGCTGATAGGGGCAATCGTATTGGCGATGCTCATTCTCGTCCTTTCGCTGGTGTTTATCGTAAGGAACCGCAACATGGCGCGCCGCATCAACCGCCAGAAGAAATCCATTGAGGACGCCTTGGTAAAGCTGCACTTGGCGATGCGGGCCGGAAAAATATATATGTGGGATATGGAAATCGACGCAAAAAATCCCCTGGACCCCGATAACCACGCGAACTGGGACGACATCCGCCCCCTTGTCGGTTATGACAACGAAGCGGAGTTCCCCAATAAGGTCGGCAGCCTTGTCACGGCGATGCACCCCGAGGATACGCAACGGGTTACCGGCGCTTTCATGAGCCATATCATGGATACAAGCGGCAATACGCCTTATAACATTGAGTACCGCGTAACCAAAAAGGACGGCGGGCAAATCACCGTCCACGCTACCTGCGAAACGGTGCGCGACGAACACGGCAATCCGCTGCGCGTGGCGGGTACGGTTATCGACATTTCGGATACAAAGGCTCTGATAAACGATTTGGAAGCCGCGAAGGCGCAATCCGAAATGGCCAACCGCGCGAAGTCGGAATTTTTGTCCCACATCAGCCACGAAATCCGCACGCCGATGAACGCCGTATTGGGTACGGCGGAAATCCAATTGCAAAAGGAAACGCACTCGCCCGAAACCGAGGAAGCCTTCGGCACCATATACGGTTCGGGCAATCTGCTGCTGAACATCATCAACGATATCCTCGACCTGTCCAAGATCGAAGCCGGAAAGCTGGAGATCATCCCCAGGCAATACGATATACCGAGCCTGATATACGACACGATGCAGCTTAACCTTTTACGCTATGACTCCAAGCCCATCAACTTCGATTTGACCATCAGCGAACGTACGCCGCTTGATTTCTTCGGCGATGAGCTGCGTATTAAACAGATATTGAATAATATCATTTCCAACGCTTTTAAATACACCGACGGCGGCAGGATCGAGCTTTCCGTCTCCGCGGAAATTGAGGGCAAATCGATGAACCGCCCGGCCGGGACCCGCACGCCCTGCACCTTGATCTTGCAAGTGAGCGACACGGGCCAGGGTATGACGGATGAACAAATTGAAAAGCTATTCGAGGAGTACACGCGCTTCAACTTGGACGCCAACCGCACGATCGTGGGTACGGGCTTGGGGATGCACATTACCAAGCGGCTCGTGGACGCGATGCACGGTGAAATCATCGTCAAGAGCGAATACGGCGTGGGCTCGGTATTTATCGTACGCATCCCGCAGATGTTCATCGGTACCGCCGTATGCGGGCCGGAAATGGCCGAACAGCTATGCGTCAGCCGCTTTAGGAGTACGTTTAAGCCGCGGCAGTCGCAGGTGATAACCGAATACATGCCTTATGGCAGCGTTTTGATCGTGGATGACGTGGAATCGAACCTGTACGTGGCGAAGGGTATGATGCTCCCCTACGGCTTAAAGATCGAAACCGCCGTCAGCGGCTTCGAAGCTATCGACAAGGTAAAGAAGGGCAGTACGTACGACATCATCTTTATGGACCACATGATGCCGAAGATGAACGGCCTGGAAGCGACGGAAAAGCTGCGCGAAATGGGTTATGACAAGCCGATCGTGGCTTTGACGGCCAACGCGGTTATGGGGTCTTCGGAAATGTTCTTGACCAACGGCTTCGACGGTTATATCTCGAAGCCCATCGACTTGCGCGAATTGAATAATTCGCTTAACCGCCTGATACGCGACAAACAGCCGCCCGAGGTTATCGAGGCGGTACGACAAGAAGCGGTGCAGCGCAAAAAGGCCGCCGAATCGCCAAACGCCCTGTTGAGCGATAAAATCGTGGCGGCCACCCTGCGGGATATCGAAAGCGCGGTCATCGTATTGAAGGATATCCTAACCGCGCTTAACGCGAACAACGGGGCGGACATCGAGTTGTACACCACCACCGTACACGGCATGAAGAGCGGGCTATTTAATATCGGGGAAAAGGAGCTGTCCGAAACCGCCTATAACCTGGAGCAACTCGGGAAGATGAACGAACCGGGCTTGATATTGACCGAAACGCCGTCCTTTATCGCCGCACTTACGGCCTTGGCGCGCAAGCTCAAACCCAACGAAGCCGCCGAAGAAGAAGATATTCCGGAGGATATATCTGACCATGATATGGCCTTCCTGCGGGACAAATTGGACGAAATCAAAACGGCGTGCGAACGGATCAGAAAAAAAGCCGCGATGGCGGCTTTGGATAAGTTGCGTATGAAGGCATGGCCGCGGGAGGTTAAGAATTTGCTGGACGACCTCTCCGACAATCTGCTGCTGGGTGAGTTTAAAAAAGCCGCGGCGAGTGCCGGAAATTATTTGACCCCCGGCGATTAATACCCGTACAAGCGGGCGATTTTCATGGGTTAGTGGTTCATACCGCACATTTCCGCGGCGAAGGCTGTGTACAGCGCCGTGCCGATGGGCAGCGCCTTTTCGTTGGCAACAAACTTCGGATGGTGGTTGACGAAGAATTCCCCCGAGTCGGGCATTACGCCCAGCCTGGCGAACAGCGTCGGCGCGATGGCTTGGTAGGCGGAAAAGTCTTCACCGCCCATCATCGCAACCATATCCCCAAGGACGATGCCGGGGACGGCTTTGGCGGCGATTTTACCGAAGGCTTCGTTTAGTCCTTCGTCGTTTTCGATGGCGGTATATCCGCGGGTGTATACCACTTCGCGGGTTGCCCCGTACGCGGCGCATATATGTTCGGATATTTCATTGATTTTGCGTTCGATCATGTCGCGCACGGCGGGTTTCATGGTGCGCACGGTGCCTTCGATTGACGCCGTGTCGGGGATGATGTTGGGCGCTGTACCGGCATGGAATTTACATACGGAAAGCACCGCGCGGTTTGAGGCGGCAACATTGCGCGACACGATGAAGTTCAATGCTTGCACGACCTCCGTCCCCACCAAGAGAGAATCGATACCCGCTTCGGGCTTCGCGCCGTGGGAGCCTTTGCCCTGGATATCGATACGGAAGATATCCGTGTTGGCCGACATGATGCCGGGGGCGCATTTGACCGTACCCACCGGGTCGTTGGGGAATACATGCATCGCGTAGAACGCGTCGATGCCCAAACCGTGCAGCACACCGTCGTCGATGATATCCTTCGCGCCCCCGGGCAGCAATTCCTCGGCGTGCTGGAAGATGAAGACGACCTTGCCGTTTAGTTTGCCTTCGTCGTTGATTTTGCAAAGCGCGTCAACCGCGCCCAGGAGTATCGCCGCGTGGAAGTCGTGCCCACAGGCGTGGAATACGCCGTCGTTTTGGGATTTACATTCGACGTCCGCTTCCTCTTGTATGGGGAGGGCGTCGAAGTCCGCCCGCAGCGCGACGGTTTTGCCGGGTTTGTTTGAATCCAGCACCGCTACGATGCCCGTTTTGATCCGGCCGATGATTTTGACGCCGGGGTATTCCGCAAGCTGTTCGGCGATGTAGCCGCTTGTTTTTTCCTCCCGGAAGGACAGCTCCGGATATCGGTGCATGTGCCTCCGCCATTCCAGTACCTTCGCTTCATTAATTAATTTCATGTAATCCATTTTTTGTTCCCCTTCCTATATATTTTCATATTTATTTTATACAACTTTATACACTTAACAAAGTTTTGCTTTGTTTATATATTTTTCCACATATTACCGTAATTGAAGGTAATCGGTTTGACCCCCGCCAAAAACCGCACGTAATACGTCCGCGCGTTGGTATCCAGCGATTCGATGACCCCTTCGCCGAATATTTTATGCTTCACTTCGGTACCGACGGGCAGGGGGTTATCCTTGTACGGGTTGCGGATGACCGTTTGCAAGCGGTGCTCCTCCATCAGGTGCTTGCCGATATTACCGATGCGCTTGATATGATCGTCGCCGATATCGAACAGGAAGCGCGACGGCGTTTTTACGGAGCCGCGTACGCCGACGCCTTCGCTTTCGGTCAGGTACAGGCGCTGCTTGGCGCGGGTCATGGCGACGTAGCACAGGCGGCGTTCTTCTTCGAGGGCCTTCATGCGGCGTTCCTCCAGCGCGCGGGCGGAGGGGAATACCTTTTCCGACAAGCCGACGACGAAGACCGTGTGGAACTCCAGCCCTTTTGCGATGTGGATGGTCATGATTTTGACGGAATCCTTTTCGTCGCTTGCGTCCGAATCCTTGTTTAATGAAATCTCCCGCAGGAACAGGGGCAGCGTTAGTGTTTCGCCGTATTCCGTTTCCAACGTGACGATGGAACGCATGAGTTCGCTTACGTTGTCGAGCCTTTCCATTTCGCCGCTTTCGCGGACGTATTTTTCGTAGCCCGTTTCAACCATAATCCCTTGAAGCAACTCCGACACCTGTTCGGTTTCGGCGCGTTCGCGCATTTTTTCAACGGTTTGTATGAACTTTGCCGCGCCCGTGCCTTTGAACACGGAGTCGCTGACGTATTTTACCAACGTATCGTACAGGCTCGCGCCTTCCGCTTCGGCGCGTTCCTGCAGGAAGGCGATTTTATTTTTGCCCATTTTACGGCGCGGGACGTTGATTATGCGCTTAAACGCCAAGTCGTCCCCGTTCGCCACCAGGCGCAGGTAGGAAAGCACATCCTTGATTTCCCGCCGTTCGTAAAAGCCCACGCCGCCGTATACGACATAGGGGATGTTGTGTTTGAGCAGGCATTGCTCCACAAAGCGCGACACGTACGCGGAACGGTACAGGACGGCGATATCGGCGTATTTGCCGCCGTTTGCGATATGTTCGTCGATTTTTGCGGCTATGTACGCGATTTCCTCCGCTTCCCGCTTGCCGTGGAAATGTTCGGCGGGCGCACCGCTTGGGTTATCGGTGGTTAGGCGTTTTTTTATCCGGTTTAAGTTCTTGTCGATGAGGGAGTTGGACGCGTCCAGGATTTCCGGCGTGGATCGGTAATTTTGATTAAGGAATATCGTCCGCAGCTCCGCTTTAAGCGGCGGGATGATATGGTCGGGCCAATACGTGGGCAGCGGGTCCGCCCCCGCGAAAAAACCGCGGATAAAATCGTCGAATTCCACCAGCAGCTCCACCTTGGACGCGCGCCATTCGTAGATATTTTGGTCGGGATCGCCCACCACGAACAGGTTTTGGTGGTAATCCGTCAGCACCCGTATCAAGCGGAATTCCTTGGTGTTCGTATCCTGGAATTCGTCCACCATAACGTAGTGCAGGCGATTCTGCCATTTATTCAAGATATCCTCGTGCTTCTTAAATAGGCACACCGTAAAATTGACGATATCGAAGAAGTCCAAGCCGAAATACTTCCGTTGTTTTTCCATGTACCTAACGATGACCTTCTTCTCCATATCCGTCGCGTCGAAATCACCCACCGCCAACCGCGGGTCCACCATGTAGTCGTCGTACAGGATTTTATTCTTAAACGTACGGATCATCGTGCCGATCATGAATTCGAAGGTGGCCGTGTCCATTTTGACACCGAGTTCCTCGTACACTTCCTCGAGGATGGCTTTTTGGTCGGCGGTGTCCAATATAATGAAGTTTTCGGGATAAAACAAACGCCCGATGTCCTCTTTGAGGACACGGACGCAGAAGGAATGGAGCGTGGAAACAAACGAGATATCGATGCCGTCGTCTAATATACGGCGCAAGCGGTTGCGCATTTCCCGCGCGGCTTTGTTTGTGAAAGTGATGCACAGAATATTATCGGGCGCAATGCCCAGCTCCTCCACGAGATAGGCGTACCGCGCCGTCAACGCCCGCGTTTTGCCGCTACCCGCCCCCGCGATGACGCGCACGTAGCCTTCGGTGGTGGTGACCGCTAAGCGTTGGTCGTCGTTAAGGTGTGAAAGGAGTTTTTCCGTTTCTATCATTTTTAGTTCCAATTTATTTCATCATGACCTACTGTTTCCCCGCGGCGAATTTCATCCCGACCTAAGCGTATAGCCTCTACCTCGTCCGGCGTGGGCATTGTTTCGGGAATAAATTTAATCAACACTTGGTACAAAACACCTAATTCGTTTGAATTTACAACATCTATAATGTCACGCAATTGTTGTCTGGTAGCGGTCATAATTAGACCCCTTTCAATTTTTATACGCGGCTCCCCTTGGGAGAACATCTGTAATTTCAATTTTTCCGTTCATATCAAAAAGTATGCGATAATCACCAATACGAAGCCTATAAGCGTTTTTATAACCTTGCAATTTTTTTATATCACCCGATGGTAAGTTTTCTATAGCTTCCTTAATATTTTGTTTAAATGGATTGTTAATCCTGTTTATGGCTTTTGCTGCCCGTTTGGAATATGTGGGCTTCATTTGTCACCGTCCTTTAACTATTGCAATTATATCATACCGATTCTATACGCGCTTTAATCCGCGTGCGATCGCTTTTTTAGCGTTGTCCCAATCATCGCCGTGGATGCGACAGGTTATATTTTCAATACCCGCAAGTAATTTTAATTCCAGCTTGAAACGGTGCCGAAAAAAATCCATACCGCCATGTTCCTTTAATAAACCGTCAACCCGATCGGACCAACCCGTACCTTTTACCTTCCGCGCAAACCCGATGGCTTGGTCCGCGTCGTCACGCCGCAAATAAACGCATATGGGGTTTAAGGGCCTTAACATGTTGGTGATTGTATTGATAAAATCCCGAATAACATCGTCCTTTGCGCTGCGGAACAATAATTCGTTAACGGGGTTTTGTAAATACCCGCTGTCGATGATTACGGTATCGGAGTTATTGAGATGTGCATTTACCCAATTACCGAGCCGTTCATATGCGATGGTTACAAAGTCCGTAATTGTTTTATATTGGTCATCCGGAATATTGTAAAAATCCAAGGGAATCCGCTCGTCCCCCTCATTTAACAGAAGCACTTCCTCGCCGGATGCACGCAGCATTTCCGCCAGCCATTTTGAAATAGTCGTTTTACCCGTCCCCGGCAATCCTTCGACTAATATCAACTGCTTCATACCGATTCTATCCTTTCGGTGACACCTTCATCGGTCAGTTCGATGATGCGGTCGGCGTTTTGCACGGTGCTTAGCCTGTGCGCGATTACGAACGCGGTACGCCCCTCGGCAAGCGCGTTTAGGCTTTCCATCACGATTTTTTCATTTTCCGCATCGAGCGCGCTCGTCGCCTCGTCGAATATCAATATCGGCGGGTTTTTCAAGAATACCCGCGCGATGCTCAGCCTTTGCTGTTGGCCGCCCGAAAGCCTTACGCCGCGCTGCCCTATGTCCGTGGCATACCCGTTCGGCAACTCCATGATAAAACCGTGCGCGTTGGCCTTTTTCGCCGCTTCGATCGCATCTTCCTCCGGCGCGTCCGGTTTCCCGTACAGGATATTTTCCATGACGGTCCCCGCGAACAGGAACACCTCCTGCCGTACGACGCCGATTTGCCGCCGCAAGGATCGGAGGGATACATCACGTACGTTGACGCCGTCGATGTATACCGCTCCGCCGCTTGCTTCATAGAACCGCGGCACAAGCGAACAAAGCGTGGATTTACCGATACCGGAACGTCCCACGATGGCCACGGTCTCTCCTGCCCTCACTTCAAGGTTCACATTACGGAATACGTATCCATGTTCTTTATCGTAACGGAACGAAACGTTATCGAATCGGATGCGACCCTTCGTGACGTTTAATTCCCCTGCGTTTTCCGCGTCCCGTATGTCGGGTTCGGTATCCAATACCTCGAGGAAGCGGACGAAACCCGTAAACCCCGCTTGGAAGAACGGGATCAATTCCGCCAGCAACGGGACGGGCTTGGTCAGGTAAGCGACGTACATCACGAATACGAGCAGGACCGCGATCTCCAGCGACCCGGCCGCGATCCACACGCCTCCGGCGACCACGATAACCACCGTTAACAACGGCGTAAACAAATATTCGACGAACGATAAAAGCAGGGATTCGCTTTTATAGATTCCTTCCCTGCTTTTATAGAACCGATTATTTTGGACGGAAAATTTCCGTATTTCTTCATCCTCGTTGGCGAAGCTCTTGACGACGCGTATGCCGGAAAGGTTTTCCTGCGCGGCGATGTTAATGTCAGCGATGCGTTCCAAATTTGTTTTATATGACCGTTGGAGTTTTCTGTAAAAAACGAATACATAGAACCCGATACCCAGCAAAACGGCGAAGATCAGCACCGCAAGCCGCCAATTGATGTACAAAAGAATCACGGTCGAACCCGTGAACTGGATGAAATAGGTTAGCGCCATGATCGGTACGTGGTGGTAAATCTCGGATATGCTGTACAGGTCGTTGGTTAGGCGGGACATGAGTTCGCCGGTGTTCCTCCCGTCGTAGAAGCTGAAGGGAAGCCTTTGGTAATGGGCGAAAAGCTCCGCGCGCAGGTTGCGCTCTATTTTCGCGCCCAATACGTGGCCCATCCAATCGTTGAACGTCCCCGCGGCTGTTTGGACGATGATAACGGCAAGCATTAACGCGCCGACGCGCAGTATTTCGGGGAGGACGTTTGACATACCCGACGCGAGTATATCGCTTGTGATATGCCTCACGAACAAAGGCAAAACAAGCAAACACGCGGCCGATATGATGGCGGCGAACATATTCGCGGCAAAAAGGCCCTTGTATGGTCCGTAGTATGAGATGAACCTGCGGAGATTCGATGGCTTCCCCATGGTTACAGCTCCCGTTTTAAGAATCTCCCCGTATACGACCGCTCGCATTTCGCCACTTCCTCGGGGGTGCCGTGGGCGACGATTTCCCCGCCCCCGTCGCCGCCGTCGGGGCCGAGGTCGATCACGTAGTCGGCGGACTTGATCACGTCGAGGTTGTGCTCGATGACCAGCACCGTATGGCCCGAATCCACCAGCTTATTAATGCTGATCAGTAATTTTTCAATATCGGCGATGTGCAAGCCGGTGGTGGGCTCGTCCAGGATATAGAGGTTGTGCGAGCCGCGCTTGATCTTCGCCAGCTCCCACGCGAGCTTGACGCGCTGGGCTTCGCCGCCGGAAAGGGTGGTCGAGCTTTGCCCGAGGGTCATGTACCCCAGCCCCAGGTCGTCCATGATGCCCAGCTTGTGGCTGATGTATTTATGTTCTTTAAAGAACGCTTTCGCTTCCTCCACGGTTAGATCAAGCACGTCGCCGATGGATTTGCCGTTCCATTTCACTTCCAGCCCTTCTTCGGAGAAGCGCCGCCCCTTGCACACGGGGCAGGTCATTTCGATGTCGGCCATAAATTGTAATTGCGTGGTGATGATGCCGTCGCCCGTGCAATGCTCGCAGCGCGTGCCGTTGGCGTGGGTGAGGGAAAAGTCGATCAGCTCGAAGCCCTTGGCTTTCGCGTCGTCGGTGGCGGCGAAGAGCTTGCGGATTTGGTCGAAGATGCCTACGTAGGTGGCGGGGTTCGACTTCGAATTGCGCCCGATGGCGGATTGGTCAATGTTGATGATGTGGGTGATTTCGTCGTAGCCCAGCAGCATGTCGTGCTCGCCGGGGACGATACGCGCCTGCCGCTTTAACACATCGATTTGCTTAAAGAGCGTTTCGTATATGAGCGTGGACTTGCCCGAGCCGCTTACCCCCGTGATGCACAGGAAAACGCCCAGCGGCAAATCGACCGTGATGTTCTTTAGGTTATTTTCCCGCGCGCCCATGATGGTGATGTAGTGGTCGTTGGGGGCGCGGCGTCGCTTCGGCAAGCGGATATTCTTTTCGCCCGATAAATAAGCGCCTGTCAGCGATTCCTTATTCGCCGTCATTTCGCGGCTTGTCCCGCTGGCGAGGATGTTGCCGCCGTGGATGCCCGGCCCCGGGCCGATTTCGATCAGGTAGTCCGCGTTTTTCATGGTTTCCAGGTCGTGTTCGATGACGACGACGGTATTGCCGATGTCGCGGAGTTTTTTCATGATATCGATGACTTTGGCGGAGTCGCGCGGGTGCAGGCCGATGCTGGGCTCGTCCATGATGTAGAGCATCCCCATCAGCTCGCTCGAAATTTGGGTAGACATTTTGATCCGCTGCATTTCCCCGCCGGAAATGGAGTCGCTGCGCCGCCCCAAGTTTAGATAATACAAACCCACATCGATGAGGAGCTGCACGCGCTTGACAAGCTCGCGCACGATGCTTTCCGCCACTTCAGCGTTGTGGCCCTTAAATTCCACCCCTTGCAAGAACTCGATAAATTTTTTGAGCTGCATCGCGGACAGCTCGTGGATATTTTTACCGCCGACCTTTACCGACAGGCGCGATTTTTTCAAACGCCCGCCGCCGCAATCGGGGCAGGTGGTTTCCACCATCACGTCCTTGATGAAGTCCGGGTCCCAGCCGTTGTCCTTCGAATTGCGCAGCCAATGCTTGTACTGCCAGTTGATATCACCCACCACGCCGCCCCAAGGCCAGCCCTTACCCACGATCCAATTGCGCTTTTTGGAATCGGGCGGCTGGATGAAGTTGACCGTTTCGCCGTTGGTGCCGTGGAGTAAAATCTCCCGCTCCCTGTCCTTTAATTTATTAAACGGCGTGTGCAGGCTCACGTTAAACTGCTGTGAAACGCTGTACATCACGATCCAGCGGTACGTATCGCGGAAGGGTTTTTTCAACACGCTTTGGCGGAAGCACCCTTCGGCGACGCTTTTTTCGGGGTCGTCCACGCAGAAGCGCGGTTCCACTACATGGGATTTGCCGATGCCGAAGCAGGTATTGCACGCGCTGCCCTCGTTGTTAAAGGAAAAATGGAAGGCTTGCAATTCGCACAGCACGAAATGGTGCTCGGGGCAAAAATACTTGCGGTAGAATTTTTCGAACGCGGCGGCTTGCGCGTCGTCCTTTGGGGCGGAAATGATTTCCGCGCGCATCATGATAGCGTCGTCCAGGGAAATCATCGCCGCTTCGATCGTCTTGGAAATATGCGCGTGCATCCCGGGCTTTAACGTAAACGTTTCGATGATGATTTCCATTTTGTATTCGCGGTTTTCGTCCAGCTCGCGCTTTTCGGATAAGTCGAAGGGCTCCCCGTCCACCAGCAGCCGTTTGTAGCCTTTTTTCCTGATCATATCGAACAGATATGTAAAATCCGTCCCCGGTATCTTGGCGGTGGGTACGCGCAGCTCCGCCACCGTACCCGCGGGCAGCGACGCGATATGCTCCGCCAAACGCGGCGCGTTCACTTGTTTAAGGGGATGCGCGCACACGGGGCACTCCCCCACCCCCACCGTCGCGTACAACAGGCGCAGATAATCCGCGATGTCCGTCACCGTACCCACGGTGGAGCGCGGGTTAAAGTTCCCCTTCTTTTGCTCGATCGAAACCACGGGGGACAAGCCGCGCACGTATTTGACGTTCGGCTTCTTTACTTGATTGATGCGCCCCTTGGCGAAGTTGGAGATCGACTCCAAAAAACGCCGCTGCCCTTCGCCGTAAATCACGTCGAACACCAGCGACGACTTGCCCGAACCCGACACGCCCGTAACCACGGTCAATTGGTCGCGCGGGATTTCCACGTCCACGTTCTTCAAATTGTTCTGATTCGCCCCGATGACCTCAATTGTCTGCCTTACCATTGGTTTGCCTCCATGTTTTCGATATACATGAACGCCACTTCCTCCACGGCGTCCCTGCTTTTGGGTGTGATGCGCGTATACTCCGTCACCCGGGCGACGACCCCGGCTTCTTCCAAGAATTGAAAAACGTGATATATTTCGTGGGCTGTCAAGCGGAAGTGCTTGACAAGGGACGTGACCGTCCGTACCTCGCCGCCGGCCATGTAGCTGACTACGGGCTGTTTGAGCATTTCGAGGTTATCCGTCAGGAATTGTTTGAAGAACCGCAGCGCCTCCCACACTTCGTCGCATGCCATTTCGCCCTGCATCGGCTTGAGGTAGATGTGTTCGACCGCTTGGGGTGCGTATTCCATTACCTTTAATAACGCCTCGCGGCTCGGCGGTTTGCCGTCCAGCACCAAGCGCATGTTGGCGTAGGCTTCCGCCGTCTTAAGCAGCCAAAACTGCGCGTACAACGGGTCGTCCTTCACCGTCAGCCACTTTTCGATTTTCTCCATGTCGCCGACGAGCCACGTCGCGTATTGGAACAGGGACAGGGCTTGGTCGTCCGCACCCATACTCCCTTGGAACTCGGCGATAAAATCCCGCAGGCTGTCGTCCTTGGCGTACACCACCCGCGCCTTGTGGTAAAACGAATGGGACCAGCCGCCGCCAAGGCTCCCTTCTATGTGCCGCTTAAAGCCGAATTCGACGACCAGCTTAACGTTTAAGATCAAGCCGTCTTCTTCTATGCAAAACTCGTGGGTGGGCAGCTTTATTTCCCGCACCAGCACGATGATATCTATGTCCGATTTTTCCCACACGGTATCGTTGGCCATGCTGCCGTACAGGATGACCGCGCGTACGTTGGGGTCGGGCTTGATTTTGTCGGTGAAGGCTTGCAAGGCGTTTTCGAAGCGGGTTTTAATGTCCATTCACATCATCCTTATAGGGGGTTTGCTTGCCGGATAATAAGCGTAAAGGTTGACACCGCGTCAATGTCAAGTCTTTTCTTCCCGCTCCATTTTCTTCTCCTGCTCCTGCTCGGCCATTTCCGCTTTTATCTCCCAATGGATAAGCACGGTGATGGCGCCGCGCAGGAAGATGATCGTCCCCAGGATAATCAGTTCGTTAAGGCTCCGCGCCGTTACCGTGCGCATGACCTCGCCCGCCAGTTTGAATTCAAGCGCCAGGGCGATCCCCTGCGCCAGCGTCAATTTGATGTGCTTTTCGTGGTGGAAGAATTTGTAAATGCTTTTCGCTACTGTAGTGACGAGTACCATGATGCCCAGCACGTCGCACATTATAATGGCGACCCTTACGAAGATGAACTTGTAATCGCTGAATACGTCGATTGCGTTTGTGATTGCGTCGATGCTCATTCTAACCAGCTTCCCTTTAAATAGATTGTTTGATATCGAAGCGTATAATACCGCAAAGAAAATATGTTTGACAAAACATTGTCCTGTGTTTATGATTTCGAAAATTCGTTCTGCGGAGGATTATATATGCGCGTGCATAAAAACGCAAGCAAGCAAGCGGTAAGGATTCCGTTACACCTCGTTGGGCCGCATCCGGCCGACCCGTTTAAGCCGTACGGCGACGATAAACTGCGCGAGCTGGCCGAAAGCATCGCGTCATACGGGTTGTTCGAACCGATTATCGTGAAGGAAAAAGGGGACGGAACATACGCGATATTGGCGGGCAAAAACCGCGTGAACGCGTGCGGGTTAAACGGCCAAACCGAAATCGAAGCCTATATATGCGACGCGGACGAGGACACGGCTTACATGATCATCACCGATTCAAACCTAAAGCACCGCGACCGTCTGCTGCCGTCGGAGCGCGGGTTCGCGTACCGTATGCAGTTGGAGGCGTTGAAGCGGCAGGGGAAAAGGAGTGATTTGGAGAGGGATATAACTTCGTCTCAAATTGAGACAAAGTTACGTTCAAGCGAAATACTTGCCACGCATAATTCCGTTGGAAGGAGCGATATTGACAGATACATCCGCCTAACCTACCTCATCCCCGAAATACTCGAACATATAGACAACGGCCACCTACCCTTCATGGCGGGCGTTGACCTTTCCTACCTCGATACCCCTTCCCAAACGATCGTCTACGAACAGCTCCTTTACGGCGCGGCCGCGGAAATCGACTTGAAGAAAAGCGCGCATATCAAGCAACTGTATAAAAAACACGGCACCTTCACGGAGGATATGCTCAACGCCCTGCGCTTCCAAAGCCGCGGCATAAGCGAACGGGTAGTGCCGCTCATCAACCGCAAGATGCTCAATACGCTCAACACCGACATCCCGTTGCCGGAGGATGACGAGGAATTGATCCACCTGTTCCTGGCGTTCCTGCGCGATACATTTAAGGCGCACGGGTCGCTGGATATATTAACCGTCAAGCGTGAGGTGTTTTATTGAAGACCCGAAATTGAAAACGGCAACCGCTTGTGTTATTGGATGGAATTTATCAAAGCGGAAGGAGAAATTGAATTGGAAGCTGTAGCGAAAAGAGACCCGCTGATCGGGAAAGCGGTGGCACGGCTGATGGATTTATCCGCTGATGAAAAAACTCGCCTTCTTTACGAAGCCCGCGAGAAAGAACGGATGGATAACGAGAGCCGTGAAGATTGGGCTCGAACGGAAGAACGCGCAAAATGGCAGGGTGTGGTTAATAAAAAAGACGCGGCACTTGCTGAGCAAGCTGCGCTGATCGCAAACCTCCGCGCACGACTTGGCGAATAGCAATTAATCCAAAATAACCCCACTTTACCAACTAAAAAGCGAACCCCACTTTTTTATGGGTAGATATGCACTAACGGTTTATTTTGACTGAAAGATAAAACAGCGGTTCAAGGTTTTATTTTAACCGCTCTTTTTGTTTTGTTATTTTATATGCTCTTTATAAATGAAAGCAGGGCGATTTTTTGTTTGTTTGACAATCTATTCCAATTTTCCAATAGGTGTGCTTGTTCGGTTGTTAAATCTATCGGTAAATGACTATCTGCAAAAAATTGTGAAACCGTTATACCCAATGCTTTACATATCGCTTGAAGTGTTGGTATCGTTGGTAGATTGTTGCGTTGGTACAAGGTTGACAAAGTTGATGGGGTCAATTCGGCTTCTTTCGCTAATTGCGTCATACTCCAACCTTTTTCGCGTTGAAGCGTTTTTATTTTTTCTAAAATATCCAAAAACAACACCTCTTCCGCAAATTTACGCATACATAAATTTTAATACGAAAAAGCGTTGACAAGATAAACGCATGTGAGTAATTGTACTGCACCAGTAAAAACGGACGGGGAAAGAAAAGCCTCCTATCGTATAATAAAAACGATGGGAGGTTTTTACATGGCAAGGGGATATACACACATGAAAGTGTTGGAAGCGCAGTTA
>Ga0131853_10000980_pt1 | contig 51770 bp, 50 predicted proteins | sample TergutLab28metaG_FD_92764 | JGI IMG/M metagenome (GOLD analysis project Ga0131853, IMG submission 92764) | Labiotermes labralis P1 segment gut microbial communities from Petit-Saut dam, French Guiana - Lab288 P1 (version 2) (version 2) | ecosystem: Host-associated > Arthropoda: Insects >...
CTTTCCGAGGCTGTTACTGTGTAATAGCGAGCTTCCTCCGTGTAATCTCTCTGCGGAGAGAAGAGCTTGACTTGAATCTCTGCGCAGGCGGCATCGGCAAGAGATATGACCAAAAAGACAACAACAAGCAAAAATACTTTTGCTCGGTTCACTTTAAAACCTCCTAATATTGTTTTTACGTTTGGTTGAGACTTGGAATTTGGGCAGTGAACCCAAATACTGGCTGATACACCATTATATTTTTATGGCACGTCAGTACTCAAAAGTTTTACCTGATGATGGAAATGAAATACCTTTGTGGAAGTATTGCCTTGAAATGTCACGAAGAACGACCCCTCTTTCAAGCTAGCGAATCTGCAAACCAAGGAAACAACAGCATTTACGCAACAATCTAAATAATGTTATATAAATGATATACGTAATAATTTAAGAATGTCAAGGAGGTTTTTATGGCGAGAAATTGAACGGAAGTTTGAAATATACTCCTCCATGCTCCATGGAAGATACGGGAAGATACGGGAAGATACGTTCTATACGTTCGGAAAGGCTATTCCAGTGTTTTTTATCGTATATTGTAGGGCACTGTTGTATACTACTGAAGAATGACATTCAATTCGGGAGGTTGGACTGTGATGAAGAAGTTTATATGTACTATCTGCGGTTATGTGCATGAAGGCACCGAGCCACTTGCGAACTGCCCTCAGTGCAAAGCTCCGGCGTCGAAATTTGAAGAGCAAAAAGCTGGTGTGCGGACATGGGCCGACGAACACCGTATTGGTGTAGCCAAGGACGTGGATCCGGAAATTATCGAAGGGCTTCGCGCCAATTTCACAGGCGAGTGTGCCGAGGTTGGTATGTACCTCGCCATGAGCCGACAGGCCGACAGAGAAGGTTTCCCGGAGGTCGCGGAAGCCTACAAGAGAATAGCATTTGAGGAAGCGGAACACGCCGCCAAGTTCGCTGAGCTTCTTGGCGAGATAGTCTACGCCGACACCAAAAAGAACCTTACCCTACGGGTGGAGGCCGAGCACGGCGCTACAGCCGGAAAGAAAAAACTCGCCACCCGCGCGAAAGAGCTTAACCTTGACGCCATTCACGACACGGTTCATGAAATGTGCAAAGACGAAGCGCGCCACGGCTGTGCGTTTGAAGGATTGCTGAACCGCTACTTCAAATAACCCACACGTATTTTGTTTTTACAAAAGCAGCCGCTCGTTATTCGGGCGGCTGCTTTTGTCGCGATTTCCTGTGATCAATTAGCCAGCGAAAAAACAAATGGTATGCGCGCTGAGACGGATTCTCCGAAGCCTGATGTATCGAACTCCCACGCGGAAGCAGCTCTTCTCGCCGACTCGTCAAGAGCGGAGTGTCCGCTGCTTTGCTCAATATCGACCCTCATCACGCGCCCGGCTTGGATGCTCAGAATCAGCACCACCGTTCCTTGGTCTCTCCTTCTGCGGCTTATCATGGGGTACTCAGCGGGAACTCTCCTTGTCACTCTGAGAAGCGATGCGTCAATAATAGTGTCTCCACCGCTTCTGCCGGGCAGCTGAGCAGGAGCGGCGGCAGAGACCGGCGCGACCTCCTGAACGTTCTGCTGGGTTCCAGCCTGTTGATGAGCATGGTGAGCATCGCCCTGTTCAGGAGCTGGCGTGGGCTGAGGCGTAGGCGCTGGAACAGGCACTGGAGCCGGTACGGGTTGATGAGGTACGGGAGCTGGTGCTGGAGTAGGCTGCGGCGTAACTACTGGCGCGGGAGGGGGCGTTGTAGCGGGCACGGGCGCTGTCGCAACGGTGCTTTCTGTTTGTTGAGTTTGCTGAATTTGTTGAGGCAGAGGTTCAGGCACAGCCTCGGATATAACTTCAGATTCAGAGGGAATGGGAGCATCTCCGTTTCCGATATCTCCGGGCAGCTCTGCGAGAGAGATTCGCATTATTTCTCGTGTTTCGTGCGGAACAGGTTCGATTTTGCCGCCATGAAACAAAGCCATCAATGCTATGTGAAGTGCGAAACTGAGAAACAGCGCTAGGGTGAAACGCCTCATCTCGCGCCCTCAAACGCAAGCCCTACGCTGGTTACGCCGCTTCGCCGCAGCAAATCCATAAGCTCCGCAACATCGCCATAACGCGCGTCTCTGTCGCCTGCGAGAAGGATATCCGCGTTTTCGCGTATCGCTTCTTCGATGTGCGGCAGCAATTCGTCGCTCGAAACGCTGACCCCGCCCCAAAGTACCTCGGAGTCTCTTGTAACCGTCAGCACGATCTGCCTGTTGTCCGGCAGAGGCGGCGGGGAACCCATCGGCAGGGCCACGTCAATTGCTCCCTGGACGAATGTTGCGGTTATCACTAAAAAAAGAATCAGCATGAACATTACGTCTATTAGCGGGGTGATATCTATGTCGGCCGTCCTGCGCCTTTTTCGTTCACTTCGGTAGCGGGCCATCTACAGAGCCTTTTCTTCGCGCTTGCTTAAAATGAAGGTTACAGCCTGTTCTAGGGTTGCTTCTTCTCTGCTTACAGCAGAGATCAGGATTCCGTGGGCAATCAGCGCGGGAATGGCGACCGAAAGCCCGGCAATTGTCGTGAGAAGCGCCTTCCAGATTCCGCCGGTGACCTCCTCTGCGTTAATAGCGCCTCCGATACTCATTGCGCCAAACATGTCAACCATCGCAACGACAGTGCCAAGCAAGCCCAGAAGAGGGGAGACCCGCGTTATAATTTCCAACAGAGGAAGATTCCGCTCCCATCTATATAACTCTCCGCGAACCTCTCCTTCGAGTCTCAGGCTCAATTTTTCATCGCTGGAATCCCAGCATTCGCGCGCCACTGAAAGAAGCCGCTGAACGGAGCCTTTCACCACAGGAGGCTCGCCGCCTGAAATTCCGGCAAAAGCTTCCTTGAGGCTTTTAAGGTCGGCCGACGAAAAGGCGAAAAAAATAATCCTCTCTATGACAATCGTGATTGCCAGAATGGAAAGGGCAAGGATAATCCACATTATGGAACCGCCAAGATGCATGTATTCCAAAAATTGATCGAAAACCACTAATATCACCTCATACCAGATTGAAATAAAGGGCCTAAAGTTAGAATAGCTAAAAACAGCTATTCTGCGTCCAGCGCGATATGTGGCGCTATAAGCTCCAAAAACGCTGTCAACGTATATATTTGTAGACTGCTGTTATGAATCCGCCGAACATGTCGTGGCTGAAAGTGAAGCCGTGCTTCATGTAAAATTTCAGCGCCGCGTCGTTGCCGTTGGAGATGTACACGAATACGAGATTTATGTCCGAAAATCCGCCGAACCACGCCATGGCAGTGTCCATCAGCCTGTCTCCCAGGCCTAAGCCGCGATATTCTGGACGGAAATATAAATTGCTGATGCAGCCGACTTTTTCGGGTAGATTATCCCACTCCGGGTAAAACCCCAATGTTTTTTTGTTTTTATCAACGGGTGCCCAGGCGGGAAGGGGGGCGTTTGCGCCCGTTACTTTTTCAAGGGTTGAAAAGCAATAACCGGCTGGAACGCCTGAGTTTTTCACCACAATAACCTGGCTGGCCATGGCGTATTCGTAGCTTTTTTTCATCCTTGTGTCGAAGTTCATTAAGTCAAATACCTCCGGTGCGATGACGGCCTTCGATTTTTGAAAGGCCATCAGCTCGTTGCACAAATCTCTGCATAACTCAATATTGCCGTCTTCAACGATTTCTACAGTGATATTTTTCATAATTTCAGCCTCCGGTTAAAATACAGGAACGTGATCCCAGTTGTAGACCTTTTCGTCAGCCAGAAGCAGCATTTCCCTGTCTCCTGAACTGTTGCCGTAAGCGTAAATTTTTTCGTAGTTCTTTAAATCGAGTACCTCTGAAATTCGCCTCGGTTTTTCGGGGCCTCGGCAATTTGCTCCGCTCAGGCGGCCGGTCAGTATTCCGTTCGCGGTTTCCAGCTCAGAGCCAATGACGGGAACTCCGTACTTTGAGGCCCAGGGTTCAACCCAATCTTTCAGGGATGCTGTAACCACGTAGACGTCGTGGTTGCGCTCGATATGGCGGTTGAAAACCGACAGAGCCAAAGGTAGCAAAATCCCTTCCACGCGGTTTTCTGCGTAACTCCGCGCCGCAGCGAGATATTCTTCGCGCGGGATGCCCTTCCACATCGACATTAAAAATGCTTCTTTCAGAAAATCACGGCCGAATTTCATGGATAGAATTCCTTTGCCCGCCGCGCCTCCTAAGGCAAAAAAATACTTCTTTCCCCAGTAAAAACGGTGAAAGTCCAAAAATGTATCCCTCTTGGTAAGCGTGCCATCGAAGTCAAAAAGAGCGAGATAGCGCACTAGGTCAGCTTCCTTCGTATTGTAGAGTTTTCAGGCTGACCGCGCTGGCAACGATTATCAGGCTTGCCGACGAACCCGTGATGCTGTACAGCGTCGAAAAGTATCCTATCATCCAGTGCAGCAGTAAGGCAGCCACGATACTTATGAAAAACAGGCTCCATGTAATAGAATTTTTTTCAGGCGGATGCCCGATAATAAAAAACCGCGCCGCGAACGGTACGGGGAGGGAGCATATAAAACAAAAGGCAATTGACACGAAAGCGAGTGGAATCAGCAGGATTAGCGGAGTTGTCGGCATGTACTCGGCACTTACGACTTCTGTGAACACGAGCCATCTTGGGCCGAAGATGAAACGCATTAACATGTCGAAAACGACCACCGCGATGTAAGTTTTCGCGTAATGACGCAAAAGCTTGTCTTCTATCCCCAGAAATGGCGTCCCAGCGTCTTCATCTTCGTTCTGTGGAATATAATTTTTTATTTCCGATACATCCATATTCATGATTTGTTCGTCGCTGAAAGGCAAAGACGCCGTTGGTCCCTGTGTCTGAGGCCGCACGGGTGGAGGAAGAGGCGAGGTCGCTTCGGTTTCAGGCGTTTCGCGCTGAGGCTGAATTTGTATCTGTGCCTGAGATTCAACAGGCATGGCCTGGACGGGCGCTGACTCGACAGGTATGTCCTGATGAACGGGTGCTGGTTGAACAGGCGTTGTCTGAACAGCCATGTCCTGAACCGGCATAACCCGAACTGGCGCGGCCTGTACGTCGGGCTGGCTGTTTTTTCCCGTTATCAGGGGTGGCAGGGGAGAGGCAAACGCACGAATCGGTGCGAAGGTGGCCATTATCGCGTCGTTGTACGCGCTGTCCAGTTCCTGCTGTTTAGCGGCGTCTCCCGTGAAGTCCTTTTTTTTACGCTGATAAGCCTCTTCTATTTCCTCCGTACTTGCCGTCGGCGCTATTTCTAGCAGTTTGTAACAGTTTTCCATGTCTTCGCACCCAGTTTTCGCACTCAGCTCTTCGGCTTCATCAGCGGGAAGAGTATAACATCACGGATGGAGCGTGAGTTCGTTAGGAACATGACGAGACGGTCAATTCCAAGTCCCAGCCCGCCGGTCGGAGGCATGCCGGACTCAATGGCGTTGATAAAATCCTCATCGAAATCGTGAGCTTCGTCGTCTCCGGTCTCTTTTTTCTTGAGCTGGTCTTCAAATCTGACTCTCTGGTCAAGCGGATCGTTGAGTTCGCTGAAGGCGTTAGCCACTTCTTTTCCGCATATGAAAAGTTCAAAGCGGTTGGTGTAGTCGGGGTTTTCGGGGTTACGCTTTGAAAGCGGTGAAATCTCCGTTGGGTGTCCAATCACGAAGGTAGGGTTCGTGAGCTTGTCCTCGCATAACTCCTCAAACATGAGGTTAAGCACGGCGAAACGGCTTTCGTTACCTTTCAGCGCGTCTTTAAGCCCCTTCTCGGCGGCGATACGCCGAGCTTCTTCGTCGGACGTAATATCGCGGAAATCCACGCCAGAGTGTTCTTTCACAATGTCCAGCATGGAGACGCGGCGGAACGGGTTTTCGAGGTTCAGTTCGATTCCCTGCCATTCGATATTTAAGGAACCAATGGCTTTGGCTGCGTTGCGGACTAGTTCCTCCACCAGGTTCATCATGTCTTCGTAATCCGAGTAGGCCCAGTATGCCTCAAGCATCGTGAATTCCGGGTTATGCATCGTGTCTATTCCCTCGTTGCGGAAGTTTTTTCCTATCTCGTAAACGCGCCCCATCATGCCTACAATCAGGCGCTTCAGGTATAGCTCCGGTGCTATGCGCAAAAACAAATCAAGTCCAAGGGCGTTATGGAATGATTTGAAGGGTTTGGCAGCCGCACCTCCAGCCAGAACCGACAATGTTGGGGTTTCGACCTCCAGCGTGCCGTGGTTTTCGAGGGTTTTACGCAGCGAAGTTATTATCGCCGCGCGCTTGCGGAATATTTCGCGAACGTCAGGGTTTGCGATAAGGTCGGTGTAGCGCTGCCTGTAGCGTATCTCCGTATCCGTCAGACCGTGCCATTTTTCCGGCAGCGGGCGCAGGGCCTTGCAGAGAAGTTTGTACTCCTTAACCATGATTGTGAGTTCTCCCCGCTTGGTTCTGCAGGGGTAACCCGAAATCCCGACCCAATCCCCGGAATCTACCCATTTTTTCAGGAAATTATACGCGTCTTCTCCTATTTCGTTGACCTGAAAATATAATTGCAGGCGTTCGTTTTCGTCAGCCAGGTCGGCAAACGTGGCCTTACCCTGGCGGCGTAGCGTCATCAGTCGCCCGGCAGCACTGATTTCGGCGTCGCTGGCAACTTCGTCCGGCTGCAAGTGGTTGTAACGGTCGCGCACCTCTGAAAGAGTGTGCTTTCTGTCCCATTTTTCGACAACGTAAGGATCGTACCCCTCTTCCTCGCGAAGGCGCTGTAGTTTCTCTTTACGCTGGCGGAGTATTTCGTTCTCGGCCTCTGGCGTTGACGCGGCCTCAAGGCCGGTGTTTTCGATGTTTTTTATATGGCTGGCGGTGCTCACTAAAACGTTCCCCTTTCGACAGTAACATTCTTTAATTTAATGTATAATACATCATCACGCTTCGTGAGGGGAGAATTATTTGTTACTTCGTAAAGAATTCACTTTTGACGCCGCGCATAATTTGGTGCGATATCATGGAAAGTGCGAGGCTTTGCATGGTCATACATACAGAATTGCGGTCATCCTGGAAGGAACCCCGGACGAAGAAGGAATGATCATGGATTTCACCGAGCTGTCCAGTATAGTGAAAGAGCGGGTGATATCGCTCCTTGATCATGCGTACATCAACGACATTATAGAGCAGCCCACGGCCGAAAATATCGCACGCTGGATATTGGATCGGCTGGATGTACATGTACGGCGCCCAAATTGCGGAATGTCATCTGTGGAAGTATGGGAAACCAGCACAAGTTGCGCTATCTTAAGAGCAGAGGATATAAGAGCGTAAATGAAAGACGTGCAAAATGAGAGAGACAAGAGACGAATCACTATAGACCGAGTGGGGGTGCGTAACGTCAGCTACCCCATTGTGGTGATGGACAGAGAGAGAGGAACGCAGAGTACTGTGGCGCTGATCTCCATGTCGGTTCTTCTGCCTCATGAATACAGAGGTACTCACATGAGCCGTTTCATAGAAATTCTGGAAGCGAACAAAGGAAAAATCGGGCCTGCCACGCTGGAAGCTCTTGCGGAACATTTGCGTTCCAAACTGGACGCTACGGAGGCCGAAATAGAATTTCAGTTCCCCTATTTTGTCCGCAAAACAGCTCCAGTGTCCGGCATATCAAGTTACATGCGCCACGATGCCAGCCTTAAAGGAATGTACAAAGAAAACGTTTTTGACATGATCACTGGCGTGAAAGTATGCGTGCAGACCCTTTGCCCGTGTTCAAAGGAAATTTCTCTGAACGGAGCGCACAACCAGCGTACCAGGGTCGAGCTTGCGGTTCGCATGGACGAACTGGTATGGTTTGAAGAGATGATTCAAATGGTGGAGCGTTCAGCCTCTGCGCCGCTCTATACGCTGCTAAAGCGCGAGGACGAAAAACGCGTTACCGAGCAGGCCTACGCCAACCCGCGTTTTGTAGAGGACGTTGTGCGCGATTTAGCCATTGAACTTAACGGAGACAGCCGGATAACATGGTACGACATATCCGTTGTGAGTGCCGAGAGCATTCACAACCATGATGCGTTTGCTGAAATAAGCCGTGATAAGAGATGGCAAGAAGACTGAAAACGGTCGGCACGGCTGATTTAACTGCGAAGCCTGCTTATCGCGGAGACTCCCTGATGAAAAGATTGGTCTACTACACCATACTTTTTTTACTGGCGTTAGGAGTGATCAAAGCTTACCTGTTCTGGCTGGAGAATTACATCACGCTGCGACCGGAGGTAATTTCGGTAGTGGCAATGGGCTATATGGAAGAATTGCCGTTGGAAGGAGTCCTTATATGGGACGAGCAGATCATAACGGCAGATAGAGACGGGGTACTGACTTTCCAGTCGCCTTTGCCGAGGCGCGTGATTAGAGGCGAGACGCTGGTAGCGTTGGGCGGAACAGCCGTCAGATCTGAGGCTGCAGGGTATTTTATTCCGGCCTTTGACGGGGAAGAGGGGATATGGACTTATTCCAGGCTTTGGCTCGGATCAGGGTTTCCGCCTCTCAGGACATTGACTATTTTGGAAAACGGGGGTTTCGTGCACAGAGGTGCTCCGATTGGTAAATTTGTGCCGCAACCGCAGGATTTGCGTTGTATAGTGTATCTTGATAGAACCGCTTCGCTTATGCGGGATATTTCAAGAGGTTTTATTGAAATAAGACTTGAACCGGACGGCAAGCCAAAACGCGCCACAGTTCGCGCCTATCGGGACTTGGGCAAGAGGGTCAAAGTGTATTTAACCCTGCCTTTTTTTCCGGCGTCTATAATTTCAACGCGTAATTTTTCAGGCAGTGTTCTTACAGGCAGTCGGCAGGGAGTCGCGGTTCCTGATACTGCCGTGATTATGAGGGGCGGCAGTACAGGCGTCCTTATGGTGCTTGGGGGTATGACGGAGTTTAGAGAAGTGGAAGGTTTCCCTATAGATGGAAATAAATTTTTCATCACTAGAGGCGTTCTGCCTGGAAATGTGGTTGTTCTTCACGCTGATGGAATCAGAGAAGGAATCATAAGGCTTTGGTAGCTATGAAAGATAGAATAGAGGCGGTAAGGGGAAAAATGTCCGAAAGCGCGTTGCGCGCCGGGCGCGATGCCTCTAAAATAAAATTGATCGCGGTTACAAAAACAAGAACGGTTGATGAAATGCTGGAAGCCGCGCCGTTTGTTGACGGGTTAGGGGAAAATCGGATACAGGAGGCCGCTTCAAAGCAAAAGGATTGGCCGTCGTCCGTTGAAACTGAGTGGCGCATGATAGGCCACCTTCAGAGCAACAAAGCGCGTAAGGCTGTTGCGCTGTTCGATTATCTGGATTCGATCGACTCAGAAAGCATAGCCCGCGCGGTGGATAAATTTGCCGCCGAGGAAAACAGGGTAATTCCGATTCTCGTGGAGGTGAATACCTCCGGCGAAGCCAGTAAAACCGGCGTGGCTCCTGAGGGTTTACCGTTGCTTCTGGACTGTGTTTTGGAGTGTCGACATCTCAGGCTTGATGGTTTTATGACCATAGCGCCGTTTACGGACGATGAGACGCAGGTAAGAAAGTCATTTGCCATGCTGCGTATAATGGCGGAAAACGCAAGGTTCAGCACCGGCCTACCACTCCCAGTTCTCTCTATGGGAATGAGCGGCGATTTTGAATTGGCAATCGCTGAGGGCAGTACCATGGTAAGAGTGGGAACATCGCTGTTCGGTTTAAGAACGCGTTAATATAAAACAAAACCTAAAAGTCGGAGTGGAGTTTTCTCGCTTTTATGTATAATATTAGGGCTATTTGTCGTGGAGGGGGAGTAAATTAGTGCAGAAGCTACTGCAGCTTTTGGGATTTAGCGGGGATGATTACGAAAACGAAGACGATCATTCGAGCTACGAAGAAGAGCGTCCAAGGTCAAGGAAAAAATCCGTAAGGAAGGGCGAGTCCAGAGGGCCAGTGCCTTCGCCGAAACTGGTTTTTTTCAAAGGTGTTCCGTCTGAGGATATAAAGCTTAGGCTCAGAGACGTTTTGCTTGAAGGAGCAATGGTGTTGCTTGACCTTCAGGGATTGGAGGCCGAGCGTATAGAAGAAGGGCGCAATTTCATCAATTTTATGGGAGGGGTAGCGTTTGCCCATAAGGGTCTTATGGAACGCATAGGGCCGTCTCTTTTTATCATAACACCCCGTGAAGGAATGCTTCAGTGGTGGGTTGGGGATGGGGAGGAATAAGTGATGTCGGAACTTTTGACCGCTAAAGACGTAGAGTTGAAAATATTCAAGAAAGTGTCGTTCGGGGGGTACCATATCCAGGATGTGGAGGAGTTTCTGAATCAGATAGCGGAAGATCTTGAAACCTACACTCTGCGGCAGAGCGAACAGCAACGCAGGATGCAGGAGCTTGAAGAAGCTTTGAAGCGCCACGAGGCAATGAAGGACACTATAAAGGACGCGCTGATCCTGGCGCAGCAGAGCGCCAAAGATAAAGAAGACGAAGCCCAGCGCCAGGCCGAACATATACTTGCGAAGGCCGAGGCTAAAGTAGGCGAAATAGACGACGAAAGTCGCCGCCGTATCGAAGAGGCCGAGAACACGGCCGATGACATCGTTTCGTCAGCTAGAACCGCCGCCGCGCAAATTATAAAGCGCGCCGAAGAAATGAAAGAAGAAGCTCAAAAACGTCTGGAAAGCGTTGAACTGGAAGTTTCAAACCGCATTGCGGATGCCAATGAAAAAGCTAATGAAATAGCGGTGTCAGCCCGCCTTGAAGCCAGACGCGTGACTGGCAAGGTTAAAAACGACATCGAAGAATGTAAGCGTGAAATGAACGCGCTTGTCGCGGAGAAGCGCCGTTTCTTGAGGCAGTCTGAAGAATTCGCGTCCTCTTACATGAATATGATTGAAGAAGCCATGAAAAGTCTGGACAGGAACTACGCGGAAGCAAAAAATGATTCTTCGGCACAGGATTTGGGAAGGGTAACGCTACCGTTTTCTCATGTGACGGATTCATCCCGCGACAGCGAGGCGGCTAGTTCTTAAAAGTATGGAGCTTTCCTCGCCCGTCCGGTACGTAAAGGGCGTTGGCGAAGTTCGCGAACGCGCCTTACTGCGGTTAGGCGTAAAAACAATTGAGGACATCCTGTTTTTCTTCCCGCGCCGATACGAAGACCGGCGTTGTATTACGCCGTTGTCGGGCCTTATTGAAGGCGTATTCGCGTCAGTTGTTGCGGAAGTTGTATCGTTTGAAAACCGCTCTGTGCATCGAAAAGGATTGCATGTGGCGAACGCCATTTTCAGCGATGGTAGAGACACGATAGAGGCAGTCTGGTTTAACAGACCCCACTTGGGCGACGTAATTACGCCAGGCGTGCGCGTAGCCATGTATGGAAAAGTGGAGAGGCGCGGCGGTCTGCAGTTGTCCAATCCAGAATTTGAGGTGCTGGACGAATCCGACCCTGAGTCAGTGGGGCGAATTGTGCCGGTTTATCCGGCGACGGCCGGTTTATCCGCTAAATGGGTTCGGCGGATAGTGTTTTCGGCTTTGGATACATATCTGCCGGAGGTAATAGACTACCTGCCAGGTAATATTATTTCTAAATATAACTTACCGGAGCTTCGCAAATCAGTGATGGAGCTCCACAGGCCGCAGGGGCGTGAAAGTTGGTTGAAGGCCAGAAATCGATTGGCTTTCGATGAGTTTTTTTTGCTGCAGACCGGGCTTACCCTACGTAAAAAACACCGCGCCTCGGCCCGAAGCGCCTTCAGTTCCATGAAGGCCGGAAAGAAATTCGATAATTTTTTGAACTCCCTTCCTTTTCGATTGACCGACGCACAAAACCGCGTCATTCGTGAGATCGAATCAGACCTTGCATCCGAAATGCCAATGACGCGCCTTCTTCAGGGCGATGTAGGTTCGGGAAAAACGGCTATAGCTGTTGCGGCGCTAATTATCGCTGCGGACAACGGCGCTCAAGCCGCTTTCATGGTTCCCACTGAAATTTTGGCACAGCAGCATTTTTCGAGATTGAAAATTTTTCTTGAAAAGCTTGGTATAAACGTGAGGCTTCTGACAAGCTCTCTTTCGCGCTCAGCTCGTAAAGAGGCGCTTGAGGTTATAGCCTCCGGCAAGGCTGGGGTAGTCGTTGGAACTCACGCGATTCTCGGCGAGAAAGTTGCGTTTGATCGCCTTGGACTGGTGATTATAGACGAACAGCATCGGTTTGGGGTCATGCAAAAAAACGCGCTTCTAGCTAAAGCAAATTCCCCGCACGTGCTTGTCATGACGGCGACTCCCATTCCCCGCGCCCTCACCCTTTCCATGTACGGCGATCTTGACGTGTCGCTGCTGGACGAGCTTCCTCCAGGCCGTAAACCCGTCAAAACTTACAGCATCCGCCCGTCTCAAACTGGGGAATTGATGCGCTTCATAGAAAGCGAGACGAATAAAGGCCGTCAGGTATATTGGATATGCCCCCTTATAGAAGAAAGCGAGAAACTCGACCTCTCTGCCGCCTATTCCAGATTTGAAAATCTCCGAGGGCGCCTGCCGGGCCTGCGAATAGAGCTTCTCCACGGCCAGCTAGCAGCGGACGAAAAAGAGGCTGTGATGTCAGCTTTTGAGGCAGGAAAAGCAGACCTCCTTGTCGCTACGTCTGTTGTTGAAGTTGGGGTGGACGTTCCGAACGCGTCTGTGATGGTTATAGAAGACGCAGCGCACTTCGGAATCGCTCAACTGCATCAGCTCAGAGGAAGAGTGGGCAGAGGAGGAGACGAGGGCCACTGCGTCCTTTTGGTCGGTAAATCCACGCCAGAGGGCGCGGCACGGATAAACGCCATGCTGGCCACGTCTGATGGATTTAAAATAGCGGAAATGGATTTGAAACAAAGAGGCCCTGGAGAGATTTGCGGAGTCCGCCAGCACGGTGTTACAGACTTTCGCGTGGCGGACTTGGCGCGCGACCGTAAGTTGATGGAACGCGCAAGGCAGGAAGCCGCTGAATTGGTGGAGAGAGACCCAGGATTGCAAAATGCACGACCGCTTGCCGAGGCCCTGATGTCCAGACTGGGAGAAACGCTGGAATTGGCGGGAATTGCGTAGGGTTAGGCATGCAGTGAGAGCGTGCCATTCGTCGGTAATGCCGCCAAATATGTTATGATAATGAAAAACGCGGCAAAGAAAGATTTGCAAAGAAAGATTTTTGGTTGCTTGATTACTTAAATTAGGGGTGGCTTTTATATTGACCAGCAATGGCGAAGGTCATTACTTCGATAAATTTGTTTCCGTGATGGAGCGCCTGAGAGGCCCCGGCGGATGTCCGTGGGATAGGGAGCAGAAAATTACGGATTTGCGCACATACATAGTGGAGGAAGCCTACGAACTGACAGACGCCATTACGGAAGGCGATATGGACAAGGTTCGTGAAGAGGCGGGAGATCTGCTGCTTCAAATAGTCTTTGTGTCTTCTATAGCATCGGAGGCAGGGGAAAATTCTGGGGCGTTCGATGTTAAAGACGTTGTGAAAGGTATCGGCGACAAGCTTGTAAGACGCCATCCTCACGTTTTTCAGGTGCCGGAAGTTGGAGAAAAACGCGGCGTGGACAGCGAGCATGTGCTTCGTAACTGGGAGCGAATAAAGCAAGAAGAACGCAGGGATAAAAAAGAGAACGTTTCCGTGCTGGCAGGCTTGCCAAAGGGGTTGCCTCCATTGCTGAAGGCTCATCGCGTGCAGGGCAAGGCGGCCCACGTTGGCTTTGACTGGCCTAAAGGAGATTTAAAACCGCTTTTCGACAAACTGGACGAAGAAGTCGCCGAGCTTAAAGAGGCTGTGGCGCTCGCAAGAGATAATGAGGCAAAAAGAGATACAATAGAGGACGAGCTGGGAGATTTGCTTTTTATGACTGTGAACCTGGCGCGTCACTTGAATGTAACCCCTGACTCCGCGCTATCCAGGGCCTGCGGCAAATTTGCGGAGAGGTTTCAGAAAGTGGAATGTAACGCCGCTGCGAGCGGGCGACATTTGAACGACTGTTCGCTCGCGGAGCTGGAAATTATGTGGGAAGACGCCAAAAAAGGCGAAGTTGCTTGTCATGTTAAAAATTAAAAATTTTTAAGGGGGAACGAAAATGCCACACGAAAAGCACGAGAAAAATTCAAAGCACAACGAAAAAAATATGGAAAAAAGCAATGAGGCACAACCCAAGCGCAAAGCCATGATAATGGAAACGGTGCTGCGTGACGCGCACCAATCTTTATTCGCCACCCGTATGCGCACGTCGGACATGGTTCCTATACTTGAAGCTATGGATGAAGTGGGATATTACGCGCTGGAAGCGTGGGGCGGAGCTACGTTTGACGCTTGTATGCGCTTTCTGGACGAGTGCCCATGGGAGCGCCTGAGAATCATCCGCAAGCACGTTAAAAAAACCAAATTACAGATGCTTTTGCGCGGACAAAATCTGCTCGGTTACAGACATTACGCCGATGACGCAGTACGCGAATTCGTCAAAGCGACAGTTGGCAATGGCATTGACATACTCCGCGTTTTCGATGCCCTGAACGACCTCAGAAACATGGAAGTCGCGGCGGATCAGGTTAAAAAAGAGGGCGCGCACCTGCAGATGTGTATTTCCTACACCCTGTCGCCGGTTCATACATTGGATGCGTTCGCGGATATGGCCTACAAAATGGCGCAGATGGGAGCCGACTCCATCGCCATTAAAGACATGGCCGGACTGTTGAGTCCAGTGGACTGCGCCAAGCTTATAAAAGCCATCAAAACCAAAGTTGACCTGCCAATAAACCTTCACGCGCACTACACCAGCGGAATGGGTTCCATGACGTATTACGCAGGGCTTGAAGCGGGAGCGTCCATTGTGGACACCGCCATTTCTCCGTTGTCGATGGGGACAAGCCAGCCTCCAACGGAATCGCTTGTGGCAAGCTTAGCCGGAGGCGAATTGGATACTGGTATTAAACTTGAAAATCTCGTGCCGGTGGCTGAGCATTTCAAAAAAGTACGCGAAAAATACAGCCATATGATTACCGATGTTGGCGTGGACATAAACATACTGCGCTACCAGATACCGGGCGGCATGTACTCAAACATGGTCAGCCAGCTCAAAGAACTGAACGCCGCTGACAAGCTTGAAGACGTCATGAAAGAGATACCGGTCGTCCGCAAGGCGATGGGTTATCCTCCGCTAGTGACTCCCACAAGCCAGATGGTTGGCACTCAGGCTACGTTCAACGTGGTTTCGGGTCAGAGATGGAAGAACATGTCCAAGGAGGTAAAGCAGTACTTCCTCGGATACTACGGCACGCCTCCCGCGCCGCTTGACGCGGAAGTTCGGAAGATAGCCATAGGCGACGAGACTCCTATAACCTGCAGGCCAGGCGAAAAAATCGCGCCTGAAATGGAAGCGGCGCTTAAAGATTCGGCCACGTGGGCACTGCAACCAGAAGACGCTCTTTCCTGGCTTATGTATCCGCAGGTAGCCAAAGACTTCCTGCCCAAGAAATATGCCAGAGTAACGCAAAGAGACGTCGGCTTGAACGAACTGGTAGACGAAAGCGCGTATCCGGCGTAAAAATATGGAATCAGATGAAAGCGGCGTAACCCCCTGGGGCACTGGCCACGGCAGAAAAAATCAAGGCTCGTGGTCAGAAGGAGTCGAAATATCCGGGGAAGACGCGATGCTGCGCCTGTCAGGTGTCAACGATGAGAACCTTGAGGTAATAAGGGAGCGTTATCCAGTCAACCTTATAGTCAGAGGGTGTAGTATACATATTGGCGGCCCTGACAGGGAGCCTGTACAGATAGTCGGTAGCCTGATACGTCAGCTCTCTGTTGTTGCGGAGAAAGGTTATGACGTGCATGCCGCCGATGTAAGGCACGCGATGGACGCGCTTGCCGAGGGGAACGAGCCTAAAGTGGAGGAACTTTATTCGGACGTGATATGCACCACGGCCAAAGGTAAGCCGATCCGCGCCAAAACTGTTGGGCAGCGCGCTTACATAAAAGCTGTAAGGGATAACTACATCCTGTTTGCCGTGGGGCCGGCTGGAACAGGTAAAACCTATCTGGCGGTGTGCGAGGCGGTTTCGATGCTGAAATCAGGGAAGGCAGCCAGAATCGTGCTGGTGCGCCCAGCGGTGGAAGCCGGAGAGAGCCTCGGGTTTCTTCCGGGGGATCTCAGAGAAAAAGTTGAGCCCTACGTTCGCCCGCTCTACGACGCTTTTTACGAGCTTTTGTCGCCGGAGCGTTTCGCGCGGTATGTTGACAAAGGCGTCATAGAAATAGCGCCTCTGGCCTACATGAGGGGGCGCACTCTTAATGAGAGTTTCATTATCCTGGACGAAGCGCAGAACACCACACCGGAGCAGATGAAAATGTTCCTGACGCGGCTTGGATTCGGTTCAAAAGCTGTTGTCACCGGTGACGTAACTCAGATAGACCTGCCTAGCGGAAAAGAGTCCGGTCTCAAAAAAATCCGGCATATTCTGCAGGGGATAAAAGGAATTGATTTTATAGATCTGACTCACGCGGATGTTGTGCGACACGAAATCGTTCAAAAAGTGGTGCAGGCTTACGAGCGTTATGAACAATCCAATTCGTAAAATCGACAATTTCAGGCATAGAGTTTCGGGGGTTCTGGGATGGTTCCCTCGTGAACTCTATGCTTCTTATCTTGTTGCCGCGCTGTTTCTTCTGTGCGTGGGAGCAACCGTTGTAGGCATGGATTGGCTCTACATATCCAGCGAGCGAGGTTTTACGGAAAATTACCCATCGCCCAGGACTTATAGAGCGCTTTCCCCAATGAGTTATTTCGATGTGGCCGCCGCTGACAGGCTGAGAGTCATTGCAGGCGGCTCTGTGGCTGGCGTTGTCGTTCGAAACGTTAGAGCGGCCGAGCGCATGAAAATCCGGCTTGAAGAGTTTCGCGGCATCAGCATGGATGACGACAGGGCGCGTGCTTTGGCAGAAAGGTTTTCCGAGGGGCTGTTTAATGCGTTCAACTCGATACCTGAAGACCAGAGAGAACGCCTGCTTTCTGCCGCGGCGCGGATTGGCGAAGGATTCTTCGATACGGTAGGCGCGGGAGATTTTGAAGTAAGCCTGGAAGACAGAGCCGCCCTCTGGGCCGAGATCAACAGGCTGGAATACCCCCTTGCCGAAAGAAATCTTGTCTATCAATTATTGGAGGAAATAGTTGAACCTCGCTACTACACGGATTTGCGTCTGACGGAGCTTGTAAGAGACGCCGAAAGAAGGGATATACCCGTCATAGAGCGCAGAATGGAAGTGGGAGACGTCATTGTCAGGCAGGGCGAGGTCATCACTCCATCCATAGCGCGGTTGCTGGTGGCGCAGGGGTATCCGATAAACCAGTTCCCCCTTGCCCAGATGATTTTAGCTTTTCTTTTTACGCTGCTTTTGCCGTTATGGATAAATATCGTTACGTACAGAGGCGCGCGCGTACGCAGGCCTGACGATATTGCGTGGGGTTGCGTGGTTTTTGCGGTGGCGATAGGGTGGTTATGCAAAGCTGCCGCTGTGCGCCTGGGCATAGATGGTGGCGGCGTGTTGGCTGCTGTTACGGTGGCTTTTCTTTGCCTGCCGCCCAGTCTGGCTTTTCATATGGCGCTTGCGGGAACTATTTCGGGATCTTTTTTAACCACCGGCCTGCCGATGTACGGGGCACTCAGTTTTGTACTGCTGGCTTTTGCGGCAGCTACCGTTGGTTTTTACGCCATGCCTAGGGTGGATTCGCTAAAAAACCTCAGTGGCAAGGTGTTTTTCACAGCTATTTCTTTGGCGGTCGTCAAAGAAGCCACCAGAGGAATCTTCGGTCTCCCCATGCTGGAGTCGCTTGCCATAGGCTGGCCTTTTGGCGACACTTGGGTGAGGGCGGGGCATTTTTTGTTTTTTGACTTCACCACGACATTCTTGGCGGTTTCTCTTTTTCTAGCGACAGAGAACACCATTGGCGCTTTTTCTGCGATTAAGGCGAGGGAACTGAGCCAGCCGTCCAATCCACTTTTGCGTAAGCTTCAGACAGAGGCGCCCGGAACTTATTATCACTGCATGATGATAGGCACTCTGGCAGAGACCGTTGCAGATGAGCTTGGAATGGATAAAAATCTTGTCAGGGTAGGGGCTTATTATCACGATATAGGGAAAATCCGCCGCCCTCGCCATTTCATTGAAAACCAAATGGGGGGAGAAAATATACACGACACGTTGTCGCCTACATTGTCAGCGGCGGCGATAATAGCGCATGTCAGGGAAGGAATTGAGCTGGCGAACGAATTTCACCTTCCGAAGAAAGTTAAACAATTCATCGCCGAGCATCACGGAACTACATTCGTGGGTTATTTTTATAAAAAGGCGCTTACTCTTGCACAAAACGTTGAACGCGAGCAGTTTTGCTACCCAGGCCCTAAACCGCAGTCCCGCGAAACAGCGCTTCTGATGATTATGGACTCTCTCGAAGCTGCGGTGAGGGCGGAAAGCAAAAATATCTCCAGAATATCCGACATTCAAGAGATAATTGAGCGGGTCGTCAATATCAAAATCGCTGAAAAACAGCTTGACGATGCGGATTTTACGCTCAGAGAACTTGAATTGATTAAAACGGCAAGCCTTAAAGCGCTGCAATCTATGTATCACACGAGAACCGTGAAAGAGATAAAAGAGAAAAAGGATCATGAAAACGCATGAAGTTGAGTATAAGAATTGACACAGAAGAAGACCCGCTCAATCCGTTTTCTGCGGACGCGGTAGAAAAATTCGAGGGCATTTTTGAAGAGGAGCTGCCGCTTTTGTACCCGCGAATTGGCGAAATTCGTGCCGAAGAAGTAGAGTTTTCGGTGTCGTTTTTGGATAGGATTGGAATGGCGGATGTAAACAAACAGTACAGAGGGCTGGATGAACCCACGGACGTGCTGTCGTTTCCGCTGTTGGAAGAAGGCGGAGAGGAGATGGCACTGCCGCTATTTGGCGCGCTTACCCTTGGAGACATTGTGATCTGCACGGAGGAAACGGAACGGGAACATGCCCCAATGACCAGCCAGGAGGCATTGTGCCTTGTGTTGGCTCATGGTTTTATGCACCTGCTGGGATGGGATCACGATACGCCGGAAAAAGAAAAGCTCATGTGGGAACGCCAGGAGCTTTTGAAATCCAGGCTGCTCAATGCCGCCGGACCAGACAAAATAATTAAAAAGGTCTTTTAACATGGAAGCTAATATCATGGACGCTGGTATCGTGGCCGGAACTTTTTCGGAAACAATATTTTCGCTGCTTAAGGGATTTTTAGGGCTTATCGCTCTGCTTTTAATGTCAGCCTTCTGTGGTTTTTCAGAAACAGCCATCACAACAACGGGGCGCGGCAAGCTTATGGCTTTGCAGGAAACGCGGCCTTTTTACAGATCGCTGTTTCAGTGGCTTATGGACGACACTCAACGAGTGTTGACGCTTTGCCTCATTCTCAACAACATAGTTAACATAGCGGCCAGTACGCTGGTCACGGTTATGGTGACGCAATTTTTCGGCGTTATGGCGCTGGTGTACGCCATTCCGATACTGACCGCCTCAATCATACTCTTCGGCGAAATTCTACCCAAGAGCGTTGCCATCATATATCCGGAGCAGGTTCTTTTGATCTGCACGCCCATCCTACGGGTTTTGGACTTTGTAATTTATCCCATAACGAGGCTGGTGCAATTCAGCGTACACGCCATCGGAGGGTTTTTCCGAGTTGACCTAAGAAATCAGGATCCATTTGTTTCCAGGGAAGAGATTGAACAGGTTGTCGCCATCGGGGAGGAAAGCGGTGCACTTGAAGCTGCCGAACGGCGTATGATCAATGGCATCATCGACCTTGAAGAAACGCGCGTTTACGAAATCATGGTTCCGCGGGTTGACGTTGTAACGTTGGCCGCTACCGACTCCATAGGCATGGCTGTCGATATAGTTATAGCGCACGGACATTCGCGTCTGCCGGTATACGGAGACAATCCTGACGAAATAATCGGCATCCTGTACGTGAAAGACACGCTGAAATATCTAACCTCCGGCGGCATTGACCAGCCAATAGTATCTCTGTTGCGAAAGCCGATGTTTGTTCCTGAAAGCATACGGACGGATGAACTGTTGGAGCTAATGCGCCGCGATCATGTTCATATGGCGGTGGTGGTAGATGAATACGGCGGCGTGGCAGGCATCGCCACGATGGAGGATCTATTGGAAGAAATCGTCGGGGAAATTCAAGATGAATACGATCAGGAGCCTCCTGATATTACGAAAGAGGAAGACGGCACGTATCTTGTTCAGGGTAATATGAGCCTTGAAAATCTGAGCAAAGCTCTGAAGTATCCCTTTGAATCGGAAGATGCGGAGAGTATCGCCGGGCTGGTGTTATTTTTAGCCGGCAAATTTCCCGAAGAAAATGACGAATTCGAGTACGAGGACTGGATAATAAAAGTCATCGCGCTGGAAGAATACAGAATAAAATTGCTGAAACTGAAACGGAGAGATTCATAGATGCTACTGGCTAATTTGGGTTTGCCTGGAATTTTTGACTGGATATTTTTGAAATGTAGGTGGATTTTAGCCTATATTTTTTGATATCCTACGGTATGAGGTGATTTTCATGAATATTGATACTCGTGTTCTTGTGCCTATGACCGAAGCAAACCAAAATTTTTCAAAGGTTGTACGCCTTGTTGATGAGAGCGGCATGGCCGTGATAATGAAAAATAACAAGCCGCGCTATATGGTGCTGGCCTTCCAAGAATATGAAGAAATACAGGCAGCGCGGCGCAAATTATTTAACGCCGTTGCTGACAGAGTGATCTCTGAAAATCTTGAAGCTTTGCATGAACTTGCGAAATGATAATTTTAACAACAAGCGAAGTTACTGAACTGCATGAAAAATTAACCATCGCAACGGGTGGATCCCCTGGAATCCGTGATGCTGGACTTCTCGAATCAGCGATACTTGGGTGTTATCAATCGTTCGATGGCATGGATTTGTATCCAACTGTTGTGGAAAAAGCGGCGCGGATGGCATATACGATCTGTAAAAATCATCCGTTTATTGATGGGAATAAACGTGTATCTGTCACGTCTATGCTTATTATTCTCCGAATGAACGATATTCCTTTGCTGTACACTCAGCGGGAACTTGTCATTCTGGGTTTAGGAATTGCGGATGGTAGCTTTGATTACGAAAATATTGTCGCGTGGATTAAAGCTCACATGAAAAATAACGGCCTGTCGATAGGTAGCTGAAACTGAAACAAAAAAATTTGTAGGTTTCTGTAAAGGGGAAAGCCTCTAATGGAAGAGAGAAGTATGGGAGATAGAAATTCGGGGGATGCGAAAAATTTTAACTGGCCGTGGCCGGACGTGCCGGCCGCGACGCTGTTGAAAAAAGCGCGAGCTGTGGCAGAGCGGGCTTATGCGCCATACTCCAAATTTAAGGTTGGGGCGGCTCTTTTGATGGCGGACGGAAGTATCGTTCTTGGCTGTAATGTCGAAAATTCGTCGTATTCCATGACAATTTGCGCTGAGAGGAGCGCTATTGCAGGCATGATCTCCATAGGGCATCTCGACCCTGTCGCCATTGCGGTAGCTGGCGGCAAATCAAGCACTCCATGCCCTCCGTGCGGCGCATGCCGTCAGGTTTTGGCGGAATTTAACCCGGACATGCAGGTTGTGCTGGAATCTCCAAACAGGATAATTGTGATGACTGTAAACGAGCTTCTGCCTCTCAGCTTTTCGTTGACCGAAAGAAAATAAAAGGATAGGATATAGTGAGGCTCGATAAATTTTTAAAGGCGGCCCGTCTGGTTAAGCGCCGCACCATCGCGCAGGAAATGGTGGAAATAGGGGCCGTAAGAATAGATGGTAGAACCTGCAAACCATCTTCCGAGGTTTTGGAGGGCCGTACGCTGGAAATAGCGTATATGACGCGCGTGTTGAAATTAAAAGTGTTGTGCGCAGACGAACAGCTTTTGAAGCGCCCTCAGACTACGGCTTACGAAGTGGTGGAGGAACGCCAGGTTCCAGCGAATGAGCGCCCCTGGTAGTTTTTTTGCAGTTTTGCATTTTGTATAAAATTTGAGGGGGGTAATGTCATATGGGTACGATAGTTGGGGTTCACGGCAGAGAAATACTGGACTCTAGGGGAAACCCCACAGTCGAAGTGGAAGTGTTTCTCGAAGACGGTTCTTCTGGCCGCGCCGCCGTTCCATCAGGAGCATCGACCGGCATAAACGAGGCTTTAGAGCTGCGCGACAAGGACGAAAAACGCTACTGCGGCAAAGGCGTTCTGAACGCGGTCGCTAATGTCAATGAAAAAATAGCACCAGAACTGATCGGAATGCCTGCTGGCGAACAGGCGCTAATCGATAAGCTTATGATAGAACTGGACGGCACGCCTGACAAATCAGCCCTCGGAGCCAATGCCATCCTAGGCGTATCCATGGCGACTGCGCGCGCCGCAGCGGACAGCTATCGTTTGCCGCTCTGGGGTTACTTGGGCGGGCTTGGTTCCTTTGTACTTCCAACTCCAATGATGAATCTGATTAACGGCGGAGCGCATGCTGACAATACCGTGGACATCCAGGAATTTATGATAGTACCGCACAACGCGGAGAGTTTTTCCGAAGCCCTTCGCATGGGCACTGAGACTTATCACGTGCTGAAAAGCTGCCTTAAAGCCCGTAAATACTCAACGAGCATCGGCGACGAGGGCGGGTTCGCGCCAGACTTGAAAACAAACCGCGAGGCGCTTGATATTTTAATGGAAGCTATCACAAAAGCTGGCTACAAGCCCGGAACAGACATCAGCTTCGCGCTTGACGTAGCCGCGTCCGAGTTCCTCAAGGATGGCAAGTATGTCTTTGAAGGAGAAGGCAAAACATTCACCCCTGACGAATTAATATCCTATTACGAAAACCTGTGCAAAGATTACCCCATCCTTTCAATTGAAGACGGCATGGCGGAAGAGGATTGGCAGGGCTGGTCGGCGCTGACCAAAAAACTTGGAGATAAGATTCAGATTGTGGGCGACGACCTGTTTGTCACAAACCCGCGAATTCTAGCGCGAGGGATTAAAGAAGGTGTCGGCAACGCGGTACTGGTTAAGCTGAACCAGATCGGAACGGTGTCCGAGACAGTAGAGGTCGTGCAGATGGCCAATCTGTCAGGATATGCCTCGATCATATCGCATCGCTCAGGCGAAACCGCCGATGCGTTCATCAGCGACTTTGCCGTGGCAATGAAAACCGGCCAGATCAAGACCGGATCCGTGGCTCGCACTGACCGCGTCGCAAAGTATAACCAGCTCCTCCGCATCGAAGAAGAGCTTGGCGAGGCCGCGCGTTACGCTGGGCTGAAGCGTTTTTCCAGGGCATAAAAAATCAGGAAAGGAGTTATATAAATGAAAAAGATTATCGCTACAGACAAAGCGCCAAAGGCCATCGGGCCTTACAGTCAGGCTGTTCAGGCCGGTGATTTTCTTTTTGCTTCGGGCCAGATTCCTATCGACCCGGCGACTGGCCAATTAGTTACGGGCAGCATACAGGACGAGGCAAAACAGGTCTTTGAAAACATCAAAGGGCTTCTCGAAGGCGCGGGTTATTCCATGCAGCATGTCGTTAAGGCGCTTGTTTTTGCCGCTGACATGAACGATTTTGCGGCAGTTAACGAGATTTATGCCCAATATTTCACGGAAAACCATCCGGCTCGTTCTTTCGTTGCTGTCAAGGGCCTTCCCAAAGGCGCGAGAATCGAAGTTGAAGTAGTTGCGTGGAAAGGTTAGCACGGGTTTATATGTTATAATCCCGATTTATATTTTAAGCTTCACGAGTAGGAGGAAAATTTAATGGCTGAACCAGTAACACCGGCGTGGAACCCGTGCGGAGCCCCAAGCAGAGCTCCGACTGGAAATGGTGGCGGAAATGGCGGGGGATATGGCGGAGGCGAGAGCGCCCCTCAGGGCTTGTTCGGCGGGGATATGCTTTTCCCGATAGCAATGTTTATCATGGTTTTTTACTTCTTAATACTTCGGCCTCAAAGCAAGCGCAAAAAGCAGCAGGAAGCGCTGATCGGCGCAGTGTCGAGGGGTGACCAGGTAATAACTATAAGCGGGGTTTTTGGAACCGTGCGCGAAGTTCGCGATGACTCGTTTATAGTTGAGATAGCGGAAGGAACCAGAATCAGGGTTTTGAAGTCCGCTGTGCAGACAAAACTTACGTCGACGCCTCTTTCCTCGGAGGAGAAAAAGAGCTGAAGATCGTCCAAATTTTTATATTTGGGAGGTGGGCCTGTCGCAGGCTCATCTTCATTTGTGTTTCCTGATGTGTTTTCCTGATTATCTGATAGTAAATTCAATTTGCAGGGTGGAGATAAAGAATGCTTCGTAGAGACCGTATACGGCTGTGGACTGTTTTAATTGTGGTCGCAGTCGCGCTTATATATTCCTGGCCTATAGCCGGAAATGTAAACCTGGGGCTTGACCTCAAAGGCGGGGCACACATAGTGCTTCAGGCTCAGGGAACTTTGGAAAATCCCGTGGAAGAAGACGCGATAGATCGCCTTTTGATAGTGATACGCAACCGGGTGGATCAGTACGGCGTGGCGGAACCGATGATACAGAGGGTCGGGTTTGACCGAATTATCGTTGACCTGCCTGGAGTTCAGGATCCCGTCGCGGCGCTTGAACTTATAGGCAGAACGGCGGTTATGGAGTTCCGCGAGGTGCTGGATTTCAGTTCAGCACCGGATATCCCGTTGGTACAGCGCGTAAATTACGACGATGACGAAGGGTACCAACGCGCACAGGAACGCCGCAGAATGGCGATGGAATCCTGGGAGAACGTTGAACACCGCTTCGCAGCGCGTGCCATCGGTATCGAGGGAGCCATCGTCTCCAGAGGCGATGAAGAAGAGCAAGCCAGTTTTTACCTCCTCGGGCCTGTGCTAGTGCTCGGTGGTGATCTGACGGATGCCTCGCGCACGAGCGATAACTGGGGCCGTCCCGCCGTGTCTATATCCTTCAACAGCGAAGGAACAGCGGCGTTTGCAGCCGCTACTGGCCGACTTGTCGGCAGACAGCTTGCCATAGTTCTGGATGGAACGACCATTTCAGCGCCTGTCGTAAACAGCCATATCAGAGATGGCAATGCCCAAATCACCGGACGATTCTCCATTGACGAGGCAACTCGCCTCGCGATAATGCTGAGGGCTGGCGCATTGCCTGTGGCCGTTGAAATCATTGAAAACCGTTCAGTTGGCCCCAGCCTCGGAGCTGACTCCATACGCCATGGTATTCAGGCTGCTCTCGCGGGTGCGATCGCAGTTTTAATATTCATGCTGATTTATTACGGCTTTAACGGCTTTGCGGCTAATGTGGCCTTGGCTGTCACGGTGCTTCTGGTGTTCACCGGGCTTATTGCTTTCAACGCCACGCTGACTCTTCCTGGCATAGCCGCCATCATTCTGACCATAGGCATGGCCGTTGACGGAAATATCCTTATTAACGAGCGCATCAAAGAGGAACTCAGAGCCGGAAAAACACCTATGGCCGCGCTTGACGCCGGTTTTCGCAAGGCGCTTCTCACTATTTTGGACGCAAACGTTACGTCTCTGATAGCCGCGCTTGCCCTGTTCTTCTTCGGAATAGGCTCTGTGCGCGGATTTGGCGTTACTTTGTCTATAGGTCTTGTGGCCAGCGTTTTTTCTAATGTGATTGTGACGAGAGCCTTCCTTCAGTTTTTTATGAAGCGGCGGGCAAACGCCCTTAAGCTGGGTTAAGGAGGCGCTGAAATGTTTAATATTCGCACGAATTTTAACTTTATGAAATGGCGCCAATATGCGATGATTCTGAGCTTGACCCTGTGCGTACTTAGTTTGGGCCTTGTGACGATCAGGGGGCTTAACCTGGGGATCGATTTCACCGGCGGCAACGTTTTACAGGTCGAATTTGAAACTCGCCCAGACATCGGCGAGGTGCGTAATGTGGTTTCCTCTGTTGTGGCCAGCGAAGCCATGATTCAAGACTTCGGCGAAATGGGCATCATCATAAGAACCAGCGAAGACACTGACGAAAGCCGTCAGCTGCTTATAAATGCCCTGATGGGTCACTATCCTGACATGACCCTGCTCGGCTTTGAGCAGGTAGGCCCTACGGTTGGGCAGGAACTCAGGATGCAGGCAGTCTGGGCTTTGGCGGCTGCGCTTGGCGGGATTCTGATATACATAACGCTGCGATTCCAGTTTCGTTTCGCTGTAGTCAGCGTAATTCCGTTGATACATGACGCGCTGCTTACTCTTGGGTTTTTCAGCCTGGTGCAGATGGAGATATCCGCGTCTTTCATAGCGGCTATTCTTACGATAGTAGGCTACTCCCTGAATAACGAAATAATCATCCTTGACCGTATGCGTGAAAACTGGAAAGACCTTGAAAAAGTCGGCATAACAGATCTCGTGAACTCGTCTATCAACCAGACGCTCTCGCGTACTCTTAACACAACGCTTACCATGATCTTCCCGATTATAGCCCTGTGCGTGTGGGGAGGGCCGGTTCTCGCTACATTCAGCTACGCCATGCTCGTGGGTATCATAGTCGGAACCTATAGCTCCCTGATGCTTACCACCGGCTTGGTCACTGAATGGTGGCTGCGCCGACCTGAAACGAATAAACGCTGATAAATTAAAAAACACCAAAGGAGGGCCGCACAAATGCGATTAGCTGATCGGTATAGTAACGTACAACCTTCTGGGATGATTAAGATTTTCCAGGCGGTGGAAAAAATGGACGGGGTTCTAAATCTCAGTATCGGCGAACCTGACTTCGACACCGAGCACGATATCATAGACGCGGCGACAGCGTCGGGTAAAGAAGGTTTTACGCATTACCCGCCGCTCTCCGGTTTTCCTGACGTTCGCAAGGCAGTGTGTGATTATTGGAAGCGGCATCACGCGCTTGAAAGCACGCCTGATGAAGTTCTTCTGACGGCGGGCGGAATTCAGGCCCCGTTTCTGGCCATGCAGGCCCTGCTCAATCCTGGTGATGAAATTATTCTGATAGAGCCGTTTTTTACCCCATACACCGGCCAAGCCGCAACTAGTGGAGGCGCTGTTGTTCGAGTGGAAACGAAAGAGGAAAACGGATTTGCCCCAACAGCCGCCGACCTCGAAAAGGCAATTACACCGCGCAGCAGAGTGCTGCTCCTGAATTCTCCGTGCAACCCGACGGGCCGCGTTGTTTCAAGAGAACGTCTGGAAGAAATCGCCGCTATAGCGAAGAAGCACGATCTTTTCGTTTTGAGCGATGAAATTTACGAAGCTCTGGTTTACAAGGGCGTTCATGTGCCGCTGGCAACGCTTCCTGGAATGAAAGAGCGAACGCTTATAATGGGAGGCATGTCGAAAAGCCATTGCATGACAGGCTGGCGCGTTGGGTATGTCATAGGCCCGACCGAACTTATCAAGACCATGACCCTGATAATGGCCAACCAGACATACGGCCTGAACACCATGGCGCAGAAAGCGTCGACTTACGCGCTGGACAAGCATGACGCAAAATTGACGGAGAGAAAGAAAATTTTCGCGGAGCGGATGAACTACGTGGCTGGACGCCTTAATAAGATGAAAAACATCACATGCGCCCAGGCCGAGGGAGCTTTTTACCTTTTCCCGAACATCAAAGCCACGGGTCTTAAAAGCGAGGAGTTCGTTTGGAAGCTGCTGGAAAATTCGCGTGTCGCCGCCTTGCCTGGCTCGGCCTTTGGAAACAGCGGTGAAGGTTATATCCGTATTGCATGCACAAAGTCGATGGACGCCCTGGCACAGGCCATGGACAAAATGGAAGTATTCTGCAGCAGCATGTAAAAATTTGCCGAAATTCGGTAATAAAAATCTACCTGGAGGTCTGATATTCAAATGAGCACTTTACCACCTCAACTTAGCACCTACCGCCCCTCTGGTGCGGCCCCGATAGTGGGGGTATTTATGACTGCGGTAATAGGTATTGCCGCGAGCGTGATTATGGGCGCGGTCTACGGATTCGCTGTTTTTCATAACCCTATAATCTACGTCAATTTTTTGCTGACCGGAGCGTTGGGTTTTGCGATGGGCTGGCTTGTCTCCTGGGGCGTTGGCGCTTTTAACATTCGCAACCGAGGCATAGCTGTCATTATCGGCCTTGTCGTGTTCAGCGCAGGTTATGCGGCTAATTGGTTTGTATATGTTCCGACAGTGCGCGCGCACTTCAGCTCTGGCGCTTCATCTTTTGACATCCCGCTGATTCTGGACGAAGCAGTCTGGTTTGTCCAGCATCCTAGGGCAACTCTGGAATGGATTCAAATCATCAAAGAAAATGGCGTTTGGTCTATCACCACGCCTGGATCGCGTCAGCCGGGAATCCCGATGAGTGGGATATTCCTGGCCCTGATATGGCTGATAGAGGCCTTGGTGATCGTTTACCTTGCTGTGGCCTTGCCAAAAGAGAGGGCAGGAGAGCCATTCTCCGAACGGCAGGGGAAATGGATTCCTCAGAAAGTGTTGCCAGGCCGCATTGCCTTTGTCGAAAATATAGACGAGTTTTTAAACGCGTTTGTGCGCGGCGACTTCAGCGCTCTTTTTACGCCTCTTGCCGTTCCGGCTGTTACCGGCTCGGCGGCTTCTAAAGATGAAGATGACGATGATGAGGACGATGATATTCTGCAATACGCCACGGTCACTTTATACGCCGATTCTTTTGAACCATACGTCACTATACAGAACGTTTCCAGATCAGGAGTGTCGGAATCAGCGGAGCAGCCCAAAAAGCCGAGCGGCGGAATATTCAAAAGAATCTGGGGCTGGGTTAAAAGCTGGTTTACAAGCAGTTCTGAAGATGAAGAAGGCGTATCCATCAGCGATGTAGTGCAGTATCTTAAAATTTCCCCAACGGTTGCCCAGAATATTTCCAACGCCCTTGGGACGGAAAAAAAGTAACAGGAAAAAGGTAATAATCCGCAGAGGCTGCATTTCGCCATCGGGTAAAATATTGAGGTGTTAAAACACTCGAACAAGAGTGTCTTTAACACCTTTTTCGCTGGGAGCTTTGGAGACGATTGTGGAGACAATGAACACAGGAAGCGTTTTTAGGGATTTTACAAAATATGTCAGCCTGAATGTGCTTGGAATGATATGTATTTCATGCTATATCCTCGTTGACACAATTTTTATTGCAATGGCCCTGGGTTCAAACGGGCTTACCGCGCTAAACCTATCTATCTCGGTATTCGGGGTTCTGCTTGGTGTTGGGCTGATGATCGGCATAGGTGGCGCGACGCAATACAGCATACTGAAAAGCGGCGGCGGAAGTGCTGATTCGGTTTTCACTCATTCTTTGGCCGCGGGCTTATTCGCCGCGATAATACTTGTTGTTATAGGAGCCTTATTTGTAACCCCGCTGGCAAAAATGCTTGGCGCGGACGCGGACACTCTGCCTCTGACTGTTGCGTATATGCAGACGATGCTTTACTTTGCGCCATTTTTTATACTGAACAACATCCTGACCGCGTTTATCAGAAATGACAATAACCCGAAACTTGCGATGGCTGGAATGTTTGTCGGCAGCTTCTCCAATATCGTGCTTGATTACGTTTTTCTGTTCCCTCTGTCAATGGGTATGTTCGGCGCGGCTCTGGCCACGGGGCTTTCGCTTGTACTCAGCGTATGCGTCTTATCTTTGCATTTTTGGAGCAGCAATAACCAGCTTACTCTGTGCAAATGTAAAATCAGCGTGAAAAAGCTGCTGAATATATTTCTCTTAGGCTCTTCTGCCATGGTCAACGAATTATCGTTCACTATCACCCTGATTACTTTCAACCTTGTTATCCTGCAAATAGAAGGTAATATTGGAGTGGCGGCGTTTGGAGTTGTGGCAAACATTGCTGTGGTTGCCATAGCTATATTCACCGGGGTGGCGCAAGGCATTCAGCCATTAATAAGCAAAGGGCATGGAAGCGGAAACTGCGTTTTAGTAAGGCAAACCTTAAAATATGCGATGGCGAGCGTAACCTTGCTGGCATTTATCATATATGGCATAACGTATTTTAATTCGGCTGTCATTGTGTCAGCGTTTAACAGCGAAGCAAACGCCACGCTGGCCTTGCTCGCAACAAGCGGCATAGAAATATATTTCGCAGGCTTTGCCTTCGCGGGAATGAATATCATCGCCGCGGCATTTCTCAGCGCCTCCGACAGCGCCAAAGCGGCCCTGATTATCTCGGTTCTGCGCGGCTGCGTGATAATTGTTCCAATGGTTATTATCTCAAGCGCAATATTAGGAATGGACGGCGTATGGCTTTCCTTCGTGTTTACAGAACTGATAGTCAGTGTATTGTCGGTGGTGTTTTTTGTGCGGAAATTGAAATAGCGGGATTTTTTGCTTTTGGCAAGGTTTTTATAGCAAAATACGCTGCACGTATACTACGTTACAAAAGCCCGCCTCTCTGATAAAGAGAGGCGGGCTTTTGGGTTTACCACGCAATTAAAAATAAATACTACTTAAGCGGATTTCTTTTTGAAGAACACCATCACACCAGCCAGGGCGATCAAGCCGAAAGCTCCGGCGTTGCATCCGCGGCGTCCACGTGGGCCGCGTTCGCCACGCTCACCAGGCTCTGGGCGCTCAGTAGGGGTGTATGTGTGGTTGTGGCCTGACCACGTACCATCACCTTCTATTCCAGGAGGTGAGTAGAGAGTTCCCGCGTTGATGATATGGCCATCATTGTGGATGGTGCCATTTTCGTTGCGCAGCAGGTGGGCGTTTCTGAAGTAACCGCCTGTTTCAATACGAAGCGTACCGCCATCGGCGATATCCACAAAGAAATCGTTGGTAAAGGTACTGTCATCAGCTATGATAAGCGTGGCTCCAGTCTTAATTTCCAGGTAATAGTCGTTGAAGAGCCTGCCGAGTATAGTCCACACGCCTCTAATACCTTGCTGAATTGCATTAGGAGTTGGGTCGAAGGGGATATCAAGCCGAAGGTATCCACCATTGTCAATATGCTGCCAGCTCTCGGAAGTATCGGGCCTGCTTTTAATAGTGACTTCACTGGCATCTGTTACTGTCGGGATAGCTCCAAAAATCACCTGGTTATCAACCATGTCAAGTGTACCTACGTCTATAATCAGACGATGTGATACGTCTTGGGTGTGGCCAACGTTTGTAAGTGCGACAGGTGTAACAGCCATTGGATCTTGCCTTACTTCCAGGAGGTCGGACAACCAAGTCAGGGTTCCACCGTTGATAATAGTGATTGCCCCTGTACCAATAAGGTTATCCCCAAGAGCGTTTTCTGCAAAAGCCAGCTCTCCGTCAGATACAAGCGTTGTTCCCAAAACACCAGCCCCCGGCGCACCAGTTACGCCGTTGCCAAGCGCAGTTCTGCCACCGAGTTGTTCTATGTTGATATTGCCCTGAAGTCTTGAGGGTACCCACAGCATAAATTCTGGATCCATACCGAAATGGTTGAAAATCATTGTTCCATTGGAGCCAACAACAACATTGCTGATAGTATTGAATGCGGTTGGGAGGTTTACTGTTCCGATTACACCATAGGTTTTAAAGGTGCCTTCTCCACCACTGCCTAATTGCATAACGTTAGAAGAGAAGTTGCCGCCGTAAGTGACGGTTATTTCACCAACGCTGCCAGCGCCGCTGCCAAGAACAAAGGTGCTGGAACCCAGATCTACATTTCCACCGTTGGGGCCAAAGGTTAATTCACCAAACCCACCTGCGCCGCCTAAAGTCATTATCGGTATAGCAGCTATAGGAGAACCACCAGCAAACGCTGGATACGGTCCTTCAATGGTACCACCGTCAATGTGTATTGTGCCTGAGCTGCCGGAAGTTCCTACATTAATATTCTCTATGCTAGATAAAATACCGCCCACATTGATATTTAATGTACCTTCAGCATTGAAACTATTGCCAATATTAATAACTGCGCTACTCTGAAGGATGCCGAGGTTATTAATATTTACCGTGCCTGTACCATTGGCGCTGTTGCCCATGTGGAGACCACCGCTAGTAGCAGCCATAACTACAGTTCCATTTTCAATGTTCAATATACCAGTGCCAGCGGCATTGCCTAATTGAATAGTTCCAGTACCAGCCATATTTACAAAGCCGGCAGAACCGGTGTTAGAAACATTTACTGTACCTATGCTGTTTAAACCATTACCAATGATTAAGCTGTTGGCAGCGGTCAGTAATAAGGTGTTATTGACGTTCAATGTGCCAGTGCTACCAGCGAGATGGCCTACAGTAATGGGTACATTCATGCTGCCGCCGTTGAAATTTACTGTACCAACACTGGTAGAGCCAACTCCTATTTGGACTCCGGCTCCTGTTACGCTGCCTCCGTTGACTGTCAAGCCAGAAAGGTTGGTGTTTCCAGCTAAACCAGTGAGGTTATTTCCTACACGAATGGGGGTCATGCTATTGAGGGTTCCAACGCCTGAAATGGTAGTAAGCCCAGAAACAGTGAGAGTTCCTGCAGTGGCAACGCTCAATTGCCCAGCTGAAACGTTAACGGTAGTAGCGTTAAGAGTTCCAGAGACATCTATCCAACTGCCTGAAGCGTTGAAATTTGTCGCGGAGAGGGTTCCAGCAACGGTCATATTATTAGCTGAAGCGGTAACGGTAGTCGCGCTGAGGACTCCGCCAGCGTTGACATGCAAATTGCCGGTTGAATTAACAGTAGATGCTGCAAGGGCTCCGGTGACAGTAAGTGTGCCTGTGTTTGTAACAGCGCCAGCAGCAACGGTTCCACCAGTGATATTCAACGTGCCTGCAATACTAGTAGTACCAAGATTAGCAGCACCTGTTCCAGCATTGCTAATATTCAGCGTACCACCGTTAATATTAGTATTGGTGGCAGTGAAACCTACGCCAGTGTTGACATTCAGAGTACCGGTACCGCTGTTAGATTGGAGTATAACTGATGGGGGAGTGGTTGTAACTGTAACCGTACCGGTGTTAATAATTGCAGTGTCTCCAGTTCCGGGTGTGCCAGAAGTAGGCCCGGGGTAACCAAGTTCCCAGTTTTGTAATGGTCTGGTCCAGTTATTAGTATTCCAGTTGCCAGTCCCACCAGCCCAAGTCCACGTAAACGCCATAGCCTGCGCTGGAAAAATCGCAAGCAAACACAAGACTAGTATTGCTAAATTTGTATTTCTACGCACTAAAAAAACCTCCTTCATAAATAAGCATGATATATTAAAAACAGGTAGTCCAACACGTGCATCGCATTTTAAAACTTATTTTTAATCACTACCCCCCTTTTCTTAGATCGGCATTCACGCCGTACCTACGCCCGTCGATGCTTTTATAAGACTACACGACCAAATAAAGCCCATGACCTGATTTTGCAGGTGGGATTATCCAGCCTTTTTAAACACGCCAAGGATTTTAAGTCTTTAAGGTAGATAAGTCAATGCTTTTAACCCGTTTGACCTCCGCCTTTTGGCCTATTTTACTTAGATAATGAGGGCATAAAATGTGTAAAATGAAGCTTAATATTTTGATTTGTGCTTGTAAATGCTGAATTTGCGCGAAAATTTCGCCTTGGGCAAATCAACGGCGTTGCGAAATGTGGCTTGGAAATTATAGAAAGCAGGCGAGTGTTGGGTGGGTTCCAATGTTTGTGGTATAGCAAATCCGATTTAAAATAGTTTACCAAACCAAAAGAAACAAACCTCCGCCCTACGGGCACCTCCTTTCAAAAGGAGGCTAAAAACAACGCTTGCCGCCACCCCCTTTTAGAAAGGGGGTGGCGGTGTAACCGCCGGGGGGCTGTTTTGCAGCATATTTGATATCACCCACATTTTTCATGCCCCCATTATCATTGAGGGAGGGGGGGACATTTTCTCTGTCCCGCTACACTATGACATTATCATTGTACGGCGACAACGCGTTTCGGTCATTTGACAATACTTCGTCTTGCTGATATGATGCCGCGAATAGTTAGTCAATTATTTATTTACTGAATGAAAGGAGGAGGCCACATGTGTACACAGTATTTGAATCCGACGAAATGTAATATCGTTTCTATGGTTGCCATTATTATTCTCGTTCTTATTACCTTGTGGTCTGTTCCTCTGACGATAAGCTGAGAATTTATTGGTAAAAAGCGAAGCGAAGAGGTGCGGATCCGTAATAAAAGGATCCGCACCTCTTTTTTATTTTTACCAGGAGGTGAGCAAATAGAACAAATCAACCGCACGATTCATGTTTTTAAATTTTTTTAGGAGAAAGGGATGTTTTTAATGTTTGAGTTTTTTCTGGCGTTACTGCCGATAGCATTAGTGTTGATAGGAATTGCTAAGTTTGATCTCCCCGCGAAAATAATGGCCCCGATAAGCTGGGTGATTGCTTTAGCGTCGAGCGTATTCTTTTTTACCGCCGCGTCTCCTCAGGAACTTATAACCACAAGCATAAACGGCGTTCTTGACGGAGCCCGCATCGTATGGCTGATTTTTGCGGCGTTTGTGATGCTGCAAATTATGCTGAAATCCGGGGCTATGGATAAGATTAAAAACGGCTTGGTCGAGGTCACCGGAGACAAGCGGCTGGTGGTGGTTCTGCTGGCTATCCCGTTTGGAACGTTCATTGAAGGGGCAGCTGGTGCAGGCAGCCCTGCCGCGCTGACAGCGCCATTCTTGGTAGCCTTGGGCATGAATCCCGTCCTTGCGGCGGCGGCCTGTCTGATAGGAAACTCAGCTCCGAACAGCTGGGGAGGCGCTGGAGTGACAACCGTTGTGGGTGCAGGAACTTTTGTTGATTTTGTGGAAGCCTCGGCCATGACCGGGCGCATGGCAAGCCTTGTATACCTTATACTACCCATTTTAATGATAAGCTTCGTTTTCGGAGTTAAAGCCCTGAAAGGCATCTGGAAGGAAATTCTGGTGTTGGGTGTAATGATGGGAGCCATCAATTTTAGCATCAGCAATAACATTTTCCTGCCTATAACGGAACTAACCAGCCTTGTTGGCGGGTTTATTGGAACAATTCTTTACAGTGCCTACCTGGGCCTTAGGAACGAAAAAGGAGACGATATTCCTGAAGAATATCGCCTGAACAGAATTTCTAAAGTTGAAAAACAAGGAGTACGCCAGTTGGTTGTATCTCTTTCACCATATTTCATCCTGTGCGTGCTTCTGGTAACCGTTCGCCTATCTTTCCCGATAAGTGCATTGATAGCTTTCGGCGGCGGGTACACTGTGTGGGTCGGAAGCGTAATTTTGAGCAGTTCGTTGATCGCGGCCATAATTTTCGGGCAGGTGCCTGTCATGCCAAGCGCTATGCTGGATTCCTTCCGTAAGGTAATTCCTGCGCTGATCGCTATGGGCTTTTTGCTGGCGATGGTCAATTGCATGAGAATGTCCGGGCAGGTATCAACGCTTGCTCAGACCATAAGCGCGGCGACGGGTTTTTTCTATCCCGTAGCGGCGGTGCTGATCGGCCAGATTGGCGGATTCATAACTGGCACAAACCTTGGCTCAAATCTCATGTTCAACCCCCTGCACGTAGAGGCGGCGAGAAATCTTGGGCTTAACCCGATAGTCATAGTCGCAGCTCAAAACACCGGTGGAGCTATCGGCAACATGATATGCCCGCACAATATAATAGCAGTGTGCGCGTGCGTTTCCATTCTCGGGCGCGAAGGAGAGGTCATGCGTAAAACTCTGGTACCGTCTATAATATTAATGCTTTTCCTGGGAACACTGGCAATGATTTATACTTATCTGGTTTTCCCGCTGTAAGCAAATAAGCAAACAGGCAAAGCGAAAATTTAAGGAGTGATCACCATGAAATACAGTTTGAAATTTGACCGCGAAAAAGTAGAAGTTGAAGTTCCGGCCGAAAATCTTCTCGGTATTTTGGAAAGCCGCGACGTTCCGTGCGCCGCCACGGAAGAGGAAGCCGTGCGCAAAGCACTCGAAAATCCGATTGAAAGCCAGCGCATAGGTGACAAGGTGAAACCCGGAGAAAAAGTATGCATTGTTATATGCGACCTTACCCGCTCGTGGCAGCGCACGCACGTCTATCTTCCTCCGCTGGTGGAGGAAATTAAAAGAGGCGGAGCCAGAGACGAGGACATATTCTTCATGTCCGCGACTGGAACGCACCGTGCCCAGACGCCGGAGGAGCACAAGGCTCTGCTGGGGGAGGAGCTTTACAGGCGGCATAAAATATATGACCACGACTGCGAGAAAGATGAGATGGCGGACTTCGGAAAGACCAGCTTTGGAACGCCTATCCGTTTAAATAAAAAAGTCGTGGACTCCGATCATGTGATAATAACCGCCGGAATCGCGTATCACTTCATGGCCGGCTGGGGCGGCGGCAGAAAAGCCATTCTGCCGGGCGTTGCCTCGTACGAAACGGTTATGGCAAATCACGCGCTGGCCCTCAATTCGCTTCCCGACAAAGGCCGCAATATGGTCTGCCGTAGCGGCAACGTGGATGGAAATGTCATCCATATGGACATGCTCGAAGCCGCTTCCAAAGTTGCCCCGTCCTTTTTGTTTAATGTCGTCATGAACGCCTCCGGCAAAATTGGCTGGGCAGTCGCGGGTCACTGGCAAAAAGCTTACGAAGCCGGCATTGGCATAGTAGACAGCGTGGAGGCGATAGATATTCCGCAGCTGGCTGACCTCGTAGTCGCTTCCGCCTGCGGCTACCCGAAAGACATCAACCTCTACCAGACCTCGAAGGCGATTTTCAACGCGCAGGAAGCGGCTCGGCCAGGCGGCGCAGTAATGGTTATCTCTGCCTGCAGCGAGGGTTACGGCAACGAGGAAGTGCAGATGATGTTGCAAAACTTCCGCAACTCAGATGAAAGAGAAGCCGAACTGCGCCGCGAATTCACGATAGCGAAGCACGTGGGGTACTGCGTAGGCGAAACCACCGAAAAATATGACTTTCACCTTGTAACGAATATGGAGGCCTCTCTTCTAGAAGGCACAGGGATTCAGGTTTCAAAAACTATCGAAGAAGCTCTGGAAAAAGTATACGCACGGCACGGCAAAAACCTGAAAACATGGCTGATGCCTCAGGGCGCGAACACTCTACCGAAGCTGGTGAAGTAGGAGCGTTTATTTTAAGCCGAAGGTTTTCACGACCCAAAATTCCTCCTCATCCGCAAGTATCCTGCAATCTTAAGAAAAAATTAAGAAATTGTTAAGGCTTTTTTAAGATTTTAGAGGTAGCATTCTCGCTGTGAAATACCCAGCCGAATGAGGGGGAATTGAAATGACAGATAACCAAAATGAGCAAAAAAAATTGCCGGAACGCGCAGGCAGGCTTTGGTGGGGAATTTTTGTCGTAGCAACTATCATGGCATTGTTTTTTGCATTTGTTTTATTAAACACGCCCTCAGGCCAGCCAAGTAGGTTGCCAACTAATATCGTTACTAATTTATTCGCTTTACGATCGGCGTCGTTGATGTTCCGTGAATACAACAGAGATTTTATCCATGAAATCCCACAGGGTGTAAATGTTGTGGAACATTTGACGCAATATACGGCTAATCCGAATTGGAGCGGATGGAACGAGTATATTTTCATCATCAGCGGTGAGCACTGGTGGGTTGGGCGCGACATGGAGCGGACGCGCGAAAGCAGGAGCAGGTATATCAGGATGCGGTTAGTACACCGAGCCGAGAGCTTGGGTTTTTTCGGGACATCCCAACCGGAGCCGCCGCCTTCCATTGATGAGGCTTATTTATACGAAGAAAGCCATTCCTTCATATGGATGCTTGTGCCGGAGCCGAGGCCAGAGAATGAGGCGCAAGGGGCAGATGAATGATTTTCCTTGCGCCCCGGTTTTTATTCAAAAAGTCAGACAAAAATTTCCTTCGGGATCATGCCGTGGATTCCTTTATTGCCGTCCACAACCTGCGTGACTCTGAAATCAACCGCAAGGCTGCAAAGGACGTAGGCCTCTTCCCGCGATAATTTTTTCTCTCTGGCCAAAAAGTCAATAGCGTCCGACAGCGCGATTTTCATTGCCTCGTCAAGGCTTTCATGGAAGCCCATAGATATCCAGTGGGTTTTCGTCTCGGCCATCGGGCGCGAAAGTTTCATGTCCTTCCGCACTACGAATTCCAGCTCGACCTCTTCGAAATACGTTTCGGAGGCCGTGAGGCACACCTCTCCGTCACCCTGACACGCATGAGCGTCGGCGGCCATAAAAAGCGCCCCCGGGACGTTCACCGGAACGAAAAGCGTTGTTCCTGTCACGAGCTCTTTGTTGTCTATATTGCCGGCAAAATAATTGGGCACAGCCGGAGAGTGTTTTTCACCGGGCTTGGGAGCGAGCGCCATCGCCCCAGGAAGGGGCGGAGTGGAAGAACTACCCCGGGGCTGAAAATGGCGGTTTTTTTGTCGGCGGAGTAGCGGAGCGTTTTCGACCAGCCGCTCTTGAACGCCTCAGGCAGGGTCCCTCGTTTCAAGTCGCCCGGACAGATGTAGCTTATGCCGAAATCGCCGAGAACTATTCGTTTTATACGAACTTCCAGCACGTCGCCAGGCTCCGCGCCATTTACATAAAAAGGCCCTGTGAAGGCGTACACCGTGTTTCCTCTTGCTAAAACCTCTTCGCGCAGCTTCAATATTTCATCAATGCTCATGTCTGGAACCAGTTTACCCTCATAGAGCGTAACTGTGTTGAAAATAACGGTATCTCCGCTTTCCACGGTAAGAACCGGCGGGATATCGCTTTTCAGTTCACCGCTGTAAGCCTCCTCTGGAGTAATCTTGAACGTATGCACTTTCGCCTCGGCGGATGCAGCCGTAACAAACACAAAAATCACAAAAAATGTTGCACAAAACATAAGCTGGAAAAAAATCCCTTCCATATAAAGGCAACCACTCTTTCAGATAATAAATTTATGTGTATAGTATAGCTGTTTCCACGCTACGCTGAGCTGGATACATAAGCATCGGTCGATTTTAACGGGGAGCACTCCACAAATAATACGGTTTTCTACTTGTTTAGGAAGTTTCACTCAGAAAATATCATCGCGCTTAACCACTATCCCTAACATCTTCCTTCCGATTTTTTGATAAAAATTCCATTTAGCTTCTTTTAAACAATGACAATCAAACAACTGGCAGAAATGTTTCAATTCATACGCTCGCTCGCATGGAGCGTGACAACCGTGACAGCGGCAGGCGCGGCGGTGCTGATCGGTTTCAACTCACACGCTCGCATGGAGCGTGACTGGGAGGCACTGGAACTGGAAAAACGACATTCGCGTTTCAACTCACACGCTCGCATGGAGCGTGACGATTTTGATTAGGCTGGGTACTAAAACTGTGAGATGTTTCAACTCACACGCTCGCATGGAGCGTGACTGATTGCCTCGCAAGCCCTTTCAGCTTCCTCGATTGTTTCAACTCACACGCTCGCATGGAGCGTGACATGAGCACTTGCGCTATTACTGCAAAACCAAAGGTTTCAACTCACACGCTCGCATGGAGCGTGACTGTAACGGTATTCAGCCCATCGCTCTTGGTATCCGTTTCAACTCACACGCTCGCATGGAGCGTGACCTCTACACAGATCAAGTCGATGCAAAACTCTTTGGTTTCAACTCACACGCTCGCATGGAGCGTGACCTGCCACAAACAGTGAGTCTCGACTCAACACAGCTCGAGTTTCAACTCACACGCTCGCATGGAGCGTGACCAAGGCCGAGTCCAGCACCTATTAACGCTCCAACGTTTCAACTCACACGCTCGCATGGAGCGTGACATTACGACAAATTACTAGATCGTGAAAATCCAGTTTCAACTCACACGCTCGCATGGAGCGTGACGTGTTATAAATCTTGGCTGGATGGGCTTCGACAAAGTTTCAACTCACACGCTCGCATGGAGCGTGACCTCGCTCAATAAACAAGATTTTGTTCGATTCATGTTTCAACTCACACGCTCGCATGGAGCGTGACATACTACTAGGTAAACATTTGTCTTGCAAGAGTTTATTCGTGCCTTTGCGCGAAACTAGCTTTAAAAAGAATTTAGTGCCACTAATTTGTTGTTATAGGCCTATTAAGTTGTCAAGTTACATAGAGCGCGGACAAATTTTAAAAAATATCATCACAATATGCGATGCCATAACAATTACACCGGTATTTTAACAGGCGTGCTCATTGTCAGCTTCAGGTTCGCGCTACAACGCAGCTACGTTTTTTTGCTAAAGCATTTTTTTGATGTGCTTTAATATTTCTTCTTCCTCGTAGGTTAAAATCATACGCGCCAGAGGTTCCGCGCTACGAATATCCGAAAAATAACTATCGAAACAACCATAGTATTTATTACGGTCTACAAATTTGATGTTCACGGGCAGAAATCCTTCCTTTATGAGTTCTAGGTTCATGATAAGCCGCCCAGTTCTTCCGTTTCCATCAATAAAAGGGTGTATTCCTTCGAATCGTAAATGGAATTCCGCAATCGCCTCTATGGCGTGCTTGTTCTGTTTCATGTTTTCATATTCACTCAAAAGCGCTTCCATTTGTTCATGAATAAGATAGGGCGGCGCTAGTTTATCAGCAGCTCCAACAATAGCGACCTCAATAGCTCGGTATACACCCCTGTTTTTTGCGTCATTCATAAGAACAAGCGAGTGCAGGTCTTTTATGGCACGTTCTGTAAGCGGAGTTCTCGTGTCCGCAAGATCAATCATGTAATAAAAGGCATCTTTGTGCCCTATGGCTTCTAAGTGTTCTCTTATATGCTTCCCCTCTACAGTTACACCTTGTTGTAATATGAGTGCCGTTTCTCTCAGAGTTAAAGTATTCCCCTCGATGGCGTTGGAGTTATAGGTGTTTTCTATCATAAATTCCTCACGCAGCCGCTTTAACTCTGTTTCATTTAGAGGGCGCATAGATTTAAGTTTGTTTTTGAGTTCATCAACGTGCCTGAAATCCATTTCAATCTGACCCTTCCGAATTGTTCATCTGACATCTTATACCAATTTGAAATAAAAGGCCTAAAATTTGAATAGCTAAAACCAGCTACATTCAGCGTTCAAATTAACATTCGTTTAAATGCAAATTGGTATTAATCAGATTCTACAAAAATTATTCTCTGTATCAAAATTTTACTGTTCACACGTCTGCGTAGTGCGCGGTATAAAACCGGTTCGTTGTGTCAAAGCAAAATCAACCCCTCTGGGTCATAGGCTTCTTTGGCTCCGACATGTTCGACGCGCCGCTTCCAGTTAGAGCCGAGAAAATAAAAGCGAAGGCTGTCTCGTTCCTTGTCGATTTCCTGCGCCAATCGGTGGCTGAGATCTGCCCATTGCGCGGGGTCTACCAGACACTCGAAAACTGAGCACTGAACCCTCTGCCCAAAGTTTTCGCAAAGTTTTGCAACGCGGCGTAAACGGCGTTTGCCTCCTTCGCTTTCCGTGTTTACATCGTAAGTTATCAGCACCATCATTGCTCAGTCACCTACTTCCACACGAACGGAGGATAACTCTCCAGCTCGCCACGGATATGACGCGCCAAAAGACGCGCCTGAACATGGGGAAGAAGTCCTATCGCTATTTTTTCTTCGGTGTAAGGGTGCGTCAGCTCGTTTTGTTTTCGCTCCTGCCATGCCGCTATAACGATTTTGCGCGTCGCGTCGTCCATTATTACTGCGCCGCTTTCGCTTTGCGAGAAGCCATCAGGCCGAATCTGCCTCAGGTTGATCAGCGACAGCACCAGCCGATCCGCGAGCCAGTGTCGAAATTCTTCCATGAGATCCAAAGCCAGGCTCGGCCGGCCGGGACGTTCCCGGTGCAGATAACCTACCGCCGGGTCCAGCCCCACTCCTTCGAGCGCGGACATTACATCGTGCGTCAACAGGGTGTAAACGAACGACAGAAGCGCGTTGACATTGTCCATGGGCGGACGACGGTTGCGATCCGTGAACTTGAAGTGCTCCTTCTGCGCCAGAATTAGGTGATCGAACACCTCGAAATAGCATCGTGCCGCGTCGCCTTCTTTGCCGCGCAAAATATCAAGCGGTAGCGATTTATCCAAATCCTGAACCGTTCCGCCCAGGTACTTTGCGGCAGAGGTGAGAACGGCGTTCCCTTCTCCGTCGTTGTCTCGCGCTGCTCGCATCAAAACCGCCCGGCTGTTGGCGATCTTGCCGATTAGGAAATTGCGGGCGATTTCCGAGGTTGCTTTTGCATCGTCGGCCAGCCTGTACTGCTGGCGGCGCAGCAGGACGTTTCCACGCACCGGGCCGTCCACGCGGGCGAAGAAGCGTCCATGCTCGGAAAAAAACGAAATGTGAACGCCTTTCTGTGCGCAAAAACCCATCAGAGGAGAGGTTGCGTTGATTCTACCGAAACACGCAATGGATTCGAAAAGGTGAATAGGAAATTGCTTGGAGGTTTCCTTGTCCAGATGAACAACGATATTTTCTCCCTCCCTCGAAAGCCATGCGCCTTGTGTGGAGATGAATAACGTATTGAGCAGGCGTTTCATTGCACAGCCCTCCTCATGATGAGAGTTCCTTTAGGATATTTGCGACATATTTCGCCGATTTATCTTTTGCAGCTAATTGCGGCATACAAATGTTTTCGAGCGAACAGCTAGAACAGTGTCTGCCAGTTCTGGGCGGCGGAATTTGTCGCGAGCTGTAAAGCTCTCTGGCGCGGGAGCACAATCGCGCCACTTTTTCGCGCAAATCGGCGATCAGGTCGATTTCTGAGCGCCTTCGCGGCTGCCCGTAGTAAATTGCCCCCTTGGGTACGGTGACGTTCAGCATTTCCTCCAGACAAAGGGCTTGGGCGCAAAGCTGTACTTCGTCGGCGCTGTCGTAGCGTTTGCGCCCGCGTTTGTATTCCACGGGATACGGGAGCCACCGACCAGACAGTTCAGGGAGTGCTGCCCCGCCATCGTGCGGATGAAATTCCACCATATCGGCCACGCCATATAATCCCAGAGTCAGAGAGCGCAAGCGAAGCCCTCTCGCCATTCGCACCCCCGAGCGAACATTTGTCCCCTGTTCATGTACGGTTTCGTGCAACTGCTTCCCTTCAACCGTCCGCACGTTTTCGTCCCATTCCATATCCATGTGAATGAGCGCCCACTGACGTTCACAAAAGGTAAGGTGCTGAAGCCCAGAAATGGGAAGCAGGTCTTCGTCGGAGAACATTTAACAAAAATTAAAAGCCGTCGATTATCTCGGGAGGCAGATCAGGAAGCCTGTTTTCTTTGTGGCTGCCGTCGGGATTCAGTGTAACCGTTCCGTGAACTTTAGCGGACGAATACTGACCCGACTTGCAATTATGCTGCCACCAAAATACCTTTTCCACGCGCATGCTTCCCTCAGGGCGCGCGGAAGATGAGTCGTTTTCAAAAAGCTTCGGCAATATCTCTTTCAGTGCCGCAGCGTCCTGGTCGCTGAAGCCCGTTTTTTCCGATAATTGAGGGTTCATGCTGCCGTAGAAAATATAAACGCCGTTATCGACGCGATGTTTCATCCCCATGGTGTCGGAAGCTCGTTTTCCGTCTTTTCCTTCCTCGCCGCTGACGCTTTTAGTGATTTGGGTGCTGGTGACGCTGACAGAGGCTGGAGTAAACGCGGAGTGAATGCTAACAGGCCCGCGAATTGGAATTGATACGCCAGAATCTTCTTCTTTACCCTCGTCGGCGCTTTTAGCTTTACTCTTGCCTTTATTTTTAGCCGAGAACGCAAAAAGCTGTCCAAAAGCGCGCACGTCAAACCATTTAGAACAAGCCATTTTAATTGTCTCGTCCTTGGTCATTTTCTCTCCAATCACTTTCTCGTTTTCTGCTCTGGCTCTTAAAGAAGTAGCGTCATCTATTTTCCTGTCGTCGGACTGCACAAAAATTACGTGTCCGTTTTCCTGCAATCGGTCGCGTATTTTACGTTTAAGGCAAACGTCCGAAACCTCTCCGAATCCCTCGTAAGTGATGCGGGGGCGATTGCTGTTCAAAGGGTCGCCGTTTGGGTTGGCGTTTTTTACCCTGAAAATCACCGCGAAGTCGATTTTTTTGCTGAGTGCCATATCAATTTGCCTCCTCTTTCGTATCTGTCATACCTGATTGTTCTTCCTCATTTTGGCTCTTTATATGCAAGGCGCGCCGTTGACAGTGGTATCCTAAAAGGAATTCACCCGTAAGCTGAGAGTCGTTCTTATAATCCTCCGTTTTGAACATGGAGTGAATTTCACCGAGTAAATCTTTCATGTTTTTAAGAAAACCTGGACGCCTAGCCTGTAGCCTGACTTTATAGGGAACCAAAGCTTGTTCTATTTGAAACCATGTTGAGTAAGGGCGCTCCGAAAAACGCTGCATCAGCTTGGCCGCGTTCGTATCCCTGTTTTCCCCTGCAACAAAAAGAGCGCGAGCTTCCAAATGTTCCGCCACAGCAAGCAAACGACCGTACAGATAATCTCTGTGATCCAAATTCGTGTCCAATGCCATTTTATAACCTCCTCCGTTTACACCTTTAAAAAGGGCGCACGCTATGCCTAAAACTTTTTCCCATTCCCAGTGTTCCATCCCCATTCTATTGGCGGCACGATTTCGCGCAGAAATGAGAATATCTCGCGGAAGGGGCATACCATCCATAATGCAGGATAAAAGACGATTGACAGTCATTTTGCTGATTTTTGTGTCCAAACGCCTACCGAACACTGCTTCGGCTATTTCTTTCGGTGCTGGCGCGCCGACGAATCTTGCATCTTTAGAGTAATTTTGGAACCATGCAAAATTCGTGTGCCACGTTTCCAGACGCTCAAGAAACTCAGAACCTGTCAGTTCACGGTAGTAGGTGATTGCCATTCGTCCTGGCGTAGCAGAATCCAGGCCCATGACGACGATGCCATTGCTTGATTTCAATTTTCGGCGATAACCGGCGATTTTTGCGCTCAAATCTCGCGCGAAGGATTGGCCAAAATCACCTTTGTAAACGGTGCTATCGTAAGCGCTTTCGATTCTAATTTCGAGAGAATCATCGTCTTCAAAAAAAGACTGATGAGAGTTTTTAACGGGAGAAGGTACTTTTTCTCCTGAAATTTCCCATGATACGATGACCTGGTCGTCATTGCGGAATGATTGATGTTGAATCAGCCACCTCAGGGCGCTATGGGCTTTCTGAGATGTTTCGTACCCAACGGAGCAGGCTTGCTCGCTGTCGGTGAAACGCCCGCGGTAAGTATATCCGGAAGCATCGTTAGAAGAAATCAGCTTGGCTTTGTCTCCTCCGTGCCGCAAACGAGCGGGATGTTTTGTTCCGAGAGTTTGTTTTGTTCCGGTAACGAAGCAAATTCCCTCTGATGTCTGAAGTTTTGAGTCGTATTTGATCCACGATTTTACCAACTCTTCATCTGTCCAAGTCTGCACTTCGCAACTGCCTTCAATTTCAACACTCCATCGAACGAAGGCGTCTCCCTGATCTTGAATTGTTTCGCCGCCTTCTTTTTTTTTCACGAGTAACTTAAAAATATCAGGCAGTTTTTTGTCAGATTCCCACGAAATCAGAAGCTTACCCTGAGCATCAAGATGCAGTTTTTCATCTTGAACCAGGTCTTTCACAACCTCGCGCTTCGCAACGTAAAGCAGGACAGCTTTCAGCTTCGGATCAGGAAACGCGTTGTACCATTTTGTAAGCAGGCTCAGATAACCGTCTTTGGTTTCTTTACCGCTCTTGAAATCTTCAAAGTAAGAATTTTTCTTGCCTCCAAACTTAAGATAATCACCGGCGACATATTGAATTTTGTCATTTAATGGATGAGGGGCTCCTCCGCTGGAACGTCCTGCGGAATCCTCCGTTGCCGGCACCAATGTGTTTTCTTTTTCAACTATTTTGGCGCGGCGGAAATTTCCGTTCCCGTCCAGCGTTATCTGAATATGAGCCTGTTGAGAGACATGACTGATTGGTGAAGGAGCCAAATCACCTTCTGCGTCTAAACAGACATTAGCGCGCTCGTAAGTTTCGTGAAGTTTTTGTATCCAGCTCATGCGCGCAGCTCCTCTTCGTCATATCCGATAAAATTGACGTTGGGAACAAATTTTTTCGGGGCCATCTCACAGATGAATTTTGTAATTTCGCACTCCTCAGGCCGAGGGAACTCAATGATTCCATCAATCATGCGATATCGCCAAAAACGGCTGCGCAATTCGTTTACTCCCGATTCTTCGGGATAAGTGAAACTATGAAACATGAGGCCGAAAGCCAATTCTCCGCCCTCATCGAACTCTCCGGCTCCTTCTCCGAAAACGCAGGGCTCAGCGTATCCCTGGCACTCTCGCGTCCCCAGGAAGATGTCGCGCCGCCCCCCGCGCTCCAGCATACGCCTGGCAATGGAGTAGTGCTTGCCGGAGTTGCGGTCTTGCTTTAACTCGGGAAGATGCTCGTTCCATTCAAAATGTGCCCGGATTTGGTATTCCACATCGGAAAGATAGTTGTAAAGCGCTAAAGAATTGCCCCCGCTCGCGTAGTCCAGGGGTTTCATTCCTTTAGCCTGGGTACGGATACGTTTCATTACCCGCAGGCTGTCAATTACCCATATAAACGTCGGTTTCCAATAAATCGAACGGGCGATACCCTTAAGCGCCTCGTAAGTAGGTATATGATACGAGCACTTTTCTCCTCCGATTTTTGTAATTGGGTCCGTAAAAAGCGCAAATTTACCCCACACTTTAAAATCGATGCTGTTTTCCATAGATGCACCTCCTTACATGGTTGCTGGTTTAAATTTTGAAACCGGTATATCGCTTACCCCAAATTCATTGCTGTAATACTCCGGCGGAAGATACCATATATCGGAGCCTTCCTGAACTTCATGTATAACGCCGCTCAGTTTTTTCCAGTCGCGCTGGTATAAATTGACGGTATACTGCTGTGCTTGGCGTAGCAAAGTAATGTCTTTTTCAGGTTCGAAAGAGCCGCAAAGTTTGGTTATAATATCTAGGCCTTCGTTTTCTTTTTCTCCGTATGAGACTATAACGCCACGCGTTGGAGCGTCAATGGCGCGAAATTCGGCGGCTGCGCTGGCGAAAGACTGAAGCAACCTGCTACGCAGCGTTTCTGCCTCGCCATATATCCGCTCGTACTCGCTTCTCGCCTTCGAGTTGCCCGACAACATGTTCAATAAATCGTCTTTTCTTTCCGCATCGATGTTGTAACGCATCTCCTTTCTTCTATTGTAAAAATAATACTTGTAATAATGGGCGATTGTACGCGGATCGGACAGATTGGCCCCAATAAGTTTCGAATCCGCCTCGAATTCGTCAAGAATTCTTTGAGTGACATCTCTTCCTTTGTCGATGTCGGGAAGACCTCTCAAATTTTCTTCGGAGGGGTTGATAAGCAGTAATCGCCCATCTGCGCGCAAGCCATGGCGATTGATCCTGCCTGCAGTCTGGATTATAGAGTCCAACCCGGCAAGGAGACGAATTCCGGCACCGAAATCTATGTCTACCCCGGCCTCAATAACTTGGGTGCTGACGCAGATAACGGGCAATGAAGCGTCGAGTCGTTCACGTACTTCTGCCAAAATTTTTTTGCGATGAGCTGGGCACATTCTGGCGCTCAGGTGTACTGTGTAATCAAAATTTTTCTTAACGTACTGATAAGTTTCGCGTGCGTTTGCTGTCGTGTTGGCAACCACCAGGACGCTGCCGGAAAGTTTTTGTTCTTCCAGCGCCAATTCGGCGATTTCCTCGCAGGAGAAACCTCCGCTGCGCCTCTTGTCTGTTATTTCGACTCGATTAAACTGCGCGAAAACCTCTGTGAGGTCTCGGGATATAATTTCGCTACCTGGAGCGCAATTCAAAGCACCAAATTGTTTGTCCACACCTCCCAGCAGCGGTTGTGTGGCCGTACATAACACGGCTGTCGAGCCGCATTGCTCGACAAGAAAATTCAAAGCGTTGCAGAACATATGGACGGTTCGGATTGGAAGTGTTTGTATTTCGTCGAAGATGATAACAGAGCGCGCGAGCTGATGCATCTTCCTGACGCTTCGTGTTCCCCCGGAAAAAAGCGTCTCCAGAAATTGAACATTAGTTGTGAATACGATAGGCGTATCCCAGTTCTCCGAGAGAATCTTACCTCGCCAGGTTTCGTGCTCTGCCGAGAGATTCGAATGACACTCCAGAACAACGCAGTTTTTTTCGCTTTCAGGCTCCAAAATATTGCGCACAACTTCAGCATTTTGATCAATAATCGTTGTGAATGGAATAACATAAAAGATGCGTTCGATGTCCTTGTGACGTAGCGCATGGTACAAGGCAAAGCGCAGGCTTGCCAGGGTTTTACCTCCTCCAGTGGGAACCGTGAGTGTGAAAATACCTTTATCACGAGCTGCGGCGGTTTTACAGTCATTTGATATTTCCTGCCGTTTTTGGTCGATGGGTTTCAAGAGGTCAAATTTTGCCAAGTGTGTTTCCAAACGATCGGCCAGAGTTTGCCAGTCGACATATTTGCCTTTTTGTCTTAGTGCGGCATTGCGTTTTTTTTCAAAATCGGCCGTATCTGTTCTGTCGGCATCAATCAGGCAACTGAAAAGCACTCGCAGATATAATCCTATCTTAAAAAAATACCTGCCATTTGCGCTTTCGCCGGATGGTTTTTCTAGTGCCATTTCATAACTTTTTTCCTTGATATGCAATTCGCGGAGTAGTTTTTTCAGTGGCCCCAAAAGATCTGGCTCGTTGAGTATTTCTTCAAGGCGTTTTCGGATTTCTTCTGGGAGTTTTGCCCGTACTTCATTGAGGTGAGTTTTTTTATCAGCTTTTTCCATCCTTCGAGAAAAATTGTCTATTCCGTCGGGCGTCAGGCTGTCGATCAGGCCTGAGTGATGAGATGCCAGAGCGAGGGATAATATTTGCGCGCAGGCAATATCGAGCGGCTTAGCTGTTTTAGACAAGGCATGCCAGAGCCACTGAGCTCCGGCCGTCGAGTGGTCGATTTTTCCTTTTTGCCGCGCCGCATCAATGTAGTCATCTGAATCTTGATTGAGGAGTCCCTCCGCAGAACGTATGTAACGCTGAAATTCATCGCTGATTTTAGCCCCATCGTGCAAGAGGCCCAATAATTCCCCTGCGTTTCCCAGCCCAAATTTCTCAGCGTTTCCTCTCGCTAAGGCCGCAACACCTGTGAGGTGATCTTCGAGGCTTTGTTGTATGTTATCGGCCTTGCGCACATGCGCAATATATAAATATTGATTATTTACCGGCATGAATTTAACTCCTCCGCAAAAATCATCAACTAATTTTAACTTTACTATAGCACCCAAAAATAGAATGTCAATATATAATGGCTAAAATAGCTCAAAAAAATATTTCATCTATAAAATAACAATAAAATAAAACACTAAAATAAAAAGAGGAAGCAACTCAACTCCTCTTCTTTAAAATACCAATAATTTCAACTCACGCATCACATTCGCGTTGACACGACAGTATAATTATTGCTGAATATTCTTAGCTCGTCAATCAGGCAGGGCACTCAACTAAACTGGAGTTTTCGTTAAACATACGTGCTATAGCATAAACGGAGGCATATAAATGACTGAAATACTAATCATCGACGATGACAAAGAGATACGGACTCTGCTGAGGCTTCTTCTGAGCAGCGCCAACTACGGCGTGGCGGAGGCAGAAAACGGGGACGAGGCCCTCGTTTTGCTCCGTGCTTCAGGACAAAATTATTCTCTTGTGCTGCTCGACGTGACTATGCCCGGCAAGGACGGTTTTGAAGTCGGGGCGGAGATACGTAAATTCAGCAACATTCCCATTCTCTACCTTACAGCGCGGGGGCAGGAGTACGACAAAATCATGGGCTTTGCGGCAGGCGGCGACGATTATCTGGTAAAGCCTTTCGCTTCCTCCGAACTTCTGGCGCGAGTCGGGGCGCTCATTCGCCGCTACCTGCGCTACGGAACAGGCGTTCCCGAAAGCAAGACATTGTCCGTCGGTGACCTGTGCATAGATGAGGGCACTCGCAAAGTGACCGTGGCAGGAGAGGTAAAAAAATTGACCGCGAAGGAATACGAAATTTTGGCTCTGCTATGCCGTACGCGGGGGAAGGTTTTCTCGGCCAACAACATTTACGATTCAGTATGGGGTGAGGACGGCGGGGAGTCCGCCGCCAACGTCGTGATGGTTCACATCAGAAAAATCCGTGAAAAAATCGAACGCAACCCCCAGGAACCTGAATACCTGAAAACGGTCTGGGGCATGGGGTATAAAATTGAATACTGACTTCATAAGTATCGCTCGGCTGAAACGCGCAGCGCCGATGGTGCGGGAAAACCTCAAGCTTCAACTGCTGGCCTCGGTTTTACTGTGCTTCGCAATAGCGTTCGGCTCCTTTCTTATCTTTCATTTTTCCATACGGGCATATCTGCTGAGGTTCGGCGACAGAAGCGTGGCGGAACCCAGGCTCATGGAAATGGCACTGGATTTTCAGGCTCGCGTTTCAGAAAATAGGCTTGCCTCAACAAACATGGATGGCATTGAGCGATTGGCCAGCGAAAAGCGCGTGTCGATTTTCATCGAAGGCCATAGCGCCACCGGAGGAGTCGTATTTGGGGCAGGGCCTGACGGGCCGGTATTTAGCCTGTCGTCTGCCATTCGCTATCAGGATGGATATTCTGTCACCCGTTTCGTGTATACGCCCCTGCGCTCTTTGCGCTTTATTTCCTGGGTCGTCAGCCTGCTGCTCGCGTTCGATATTTTTTTGGCCGCGCTGTTTTGGATGTTAAAAAACAAGCTCAGCTATATTTTTAAAATCGAGCGAGGGATAGGTATTCTGGAATCCGGCAATCTGGATTACGAAATTCCGGTGGAGGGGAGTGACGAGCTGGCGCGCCTGGCGTCGAGCGTCAATCTGCTGAGCCGCTCCATACGGGAACGGATGGATTCCGAGCAAAAGGCTATTCAGGCTAACCGCCAAATTATAGGCGACCTTTCGCACGATATTTGTACGCCCCTGACCGTGGGAATAGGGTACCTTACCCTGCTTCTGGAAAAAGATGACTTCAGCGAGCAGGAGCGGCGAGAGTACCTGAGCCTTGCCCTGAAAAAATCCGAGCAGATTAAAGAAAGGACGCGGGCGCTTCTGGAATTCGCAACTCTTACGTCGGGGCAGCTTCCGGTCTGCAGGATAATTATTGATGCCCGAACGATGATTGAGCAGCTCAAAATGGAACTGTCGGCGTTTGGGGAATTGCGCGCAGAGGACTCTATACCGGTCGGCACGACGGTCAGCGGTGACGTTGGCCTTCTGGAAAGGCTCTTCGATAATCTGCTCTCGAATCTGCAAAAATACGGCGACCCAAGCGAGCCTCTGAATTTCCGCGCTTGGCCTGAGAACGGGCAATACATTCAGATTGAGATAGAAAATGCTATTAAAAATTCGCTGAGAGTGAAAAACGAGCCTTCGTTTTCTCTTGGTCTGAAAATCTGCGCTTGCATTTTAGAGCTCCACGGCGGGCGCTTCGAAACATTTGCTGATGAAAATACTTTCCGTGTCCGAATATTCCTTCCTGCGCGCGCCTGACCTGCAATCTAAGAAGCCGTATTCAAAAGCGCTTAATCAAAGTAGCTAAGTGTGAAATCATAACCATGTTTTCCGCAGAAACAGTTGAAATTTCATAATCTTTGGATAACCTGCGTGAATTGTTAAGCCAACTA
>Ga0131853_10000982_pt1 | contig 51755 bp, 49 predicted proteins | sample TergutLab28metaG_FD_92764 | JGI IMG/M metagenome (GOLD analysis project Ga0131853, IMG submission 92764) | Labiotermes labralis P1 segment gut microbial communities from Petit-Saut dam, French Guiana - Lab288 P1 (version 2) (version 2) | ecosystem: Host-associated > Arthropoda: Insects >...
AGGATAAAAGCAGAAAAAGGAAAAAAAAAGAAAAAAACGGTTGGGTGATAAAAATCCCCCCCCCCCCCCCCGCAAACCAAACCAAGCGGTTTTGCACAAACTGTGGTCAGCCTCATACAGGCAAATATGACTTGTGTTATAAATGCCATTTAGAAAAGAATAACACAACTGTATCGTTATCAACTAAAACTAATACTGCTAACAGTACCACTGAAACTAATCAAAAAAAATGTAAAGTATGTGCTTTGCCTACCAATAGCAAATTTGATATCTGCTTTAAATGTTATAGCAAAAAACAAACCGATGCGCCGTTAAACACTAAAGATACTAAAAAACCTTTTATCAAAGCATGCTTTAATGATACTGATTTTAGAAAATTTAATCAAGCCAATATTCAAGCAGAAGACGGGCATTATGTAAGAAGCAGAGCTGAAGTAATAATTGACAATTGGCTGTTTAGAAATAATTATAGGCATATTTATGAAAAACGAGTGATAATGGAGTCCGATTTAGATGCAGTAGTGATATGTGATTTCTATTTGCCTGATAATGACATTTATCTAGAATTTTGGGGATTAGAAAATGACCCAAAATATGAAGAAAGAAAGGCTCAAAAAATAAAAATGTACAATGAAAATAAACTGGCTAGGATAGATTTGTATGCAACTGATGTAGATAGACCAGACGATTTGCTGGCAATAAAAATCAAGAAAAAGGTTAAAGAACTAGAGAATGCTAAATAATATAGTTAACGATAAAATAAATCACCAACCAAAATATCTAATTCTGTAGGGATAAATATTTTCTCTTGAACATTTTTAGCATCATCAATCTCTTGCCGCTCTAGTTTTTTATTTTGTGCAAACATTTTATCAATATTGATTTCTTTATTATTAATATTAGACGGCGATATTATTTTTAAAATATCGCCTTTTTTAAATCTGTTGCGCTGCTCTACTATGATACCGTCTTTGAGTTTATCTATTACTACCGCCATAAAATCGGCATTGCCGACTGCTCTTGATGAGACATAATTTTGAGTTTGAGACTGTCTTTCATTAAAATAAAAACCTGTAGTGTATTCACGATTGCTAAGTAATTTTAAAGATTCTATCAATTCAGATTTTATACCTTTATCCATTGCCCTTCTATAAGCATTGACTACCGCACCTACATAAAACTGAGATTTTGCTCTGCCTTCAATTTTAAAGCTAGATACCCCTGCATCTTTCAATTTATCCAAATGCTGAATCATCATCAAATCCTTGCTGTTTAGAATATAGCTCCCTCTCTCATCCTCTTCAATTATATAGCCATTTTCAGCTTCTCCCCTAAACTCATAAGACCACCTGCAAGCTTGTACACACTCACCACGATTACCTTGTCTAAATAATTTCCCCTTTTGATGCGACATAAAATCGCTTAATAAACATCGCCCAGAATATGATATACACATAGCTCCATGCACAAAACATTCTAATTCTAAATTAGAATTAAACTCCTTAATCTCTCTTATCTCATCAATTGACAACTCTCTTGCTAAAATGATTCTATCAACATATTGCGCCCAAAATTGTGCGCTGTATTTATTTGTAGTATTAGCTTGGGTACTTAAATGAATGGATAAATCAGGTGCATGAGCTTTAATAAAATGCACTACCCCTGGGTCAGACACTATAACTGCATCAACCCTAAGCTGCTCTAAATATTTAATATATTCTTTCAGTTCATCAAAATCAGAATTTTGGGCAAAAATATTTATCGTAACATAAATTTTTTTATTATGTAATCTGACATAATCTACCGCCTGCTTTAAGTCCTCATTATCAAAATTAGCACAAAAAGCACGCAAGCCAAATTGCTTGCCTGCTAGATATACAGCATCTGCACCAAAATGAATTGCTGTTTTTAATTTAAATAAATCGCCTGCAGGGGCAAGTAGTTCTGTCATTGATTGTCTCCTATTTTTTATTTGTCATGCTGCTAAAGATTCATCCTTATTTTAAAATACTCAAACTCATTCCATCCCCTGTATTTATAATACTAGTAATAAAATCAGTATCTTTACAAATCTCACTTAAAAAATTTCTCAATCCGTTTACTATCCCCTTCTTAGACCTATCCACTTCATTCTCATCTGCTATCATCCCATTAAATAATACATTATCCGCTAACAAAATCCCGCCCTTTTTTAACATTTTTTTTAAATAAGGCAAATGCTTTATGTACTTTGCCTTTGCTCCATCTAAAAAAATAAAATCAAATTTATCATCAATTTTAGGGACAATCTCCCCCTCATCACCTTGCAAAATAGCTACTCTGTTACTTAACCCCGCCTGCTCAAAAAATTCCTTTGCCATATCAATCCTTTGTTTATCAATCTCAATAGTAGCCAAATTGCACTCACTATTTTTTAAAAAAATATGACCGCTATATCCTATACCCATGCCTATCTCTAGAACATTTTTAGGCTGTTTTAATAAAATCAACTGCTTTAAAAAAGCGGCAGACTCTGGCAGCAATATAGGAACATTGTGAGTATCCGCATAATCAATTAATTGTTTTAATTGATTATCCAAAGGTAATAATTCCCTAATGTATTCACTTGTCTTGTTTGGTGTTTTAAACGGCATATCACAATGAATTCACCCCGTGGCTAAAAACCCGCCGAGGTATCTACAATAAACCTGTCATTAGTCCTGAAATGACAAATTACGCAAGCAAGTCCAAGGAAGAAGAAGAAATCCTTACAGAATGACAAAGTTTAAGTTTAAGCGGAGTAGTCAGTGCGTTTATTACACAATCAAATTGATAACAAAAAGTTGATTTTAAGTGCAATAGTTTCTACATTTAAATAAACAATTTTAAATTTATGTCATCCTGTAAAGGATCTCATCAATAAACCTGTCATTTCGACCAACGGGAGAAATCTCATAGAATAAAGATGTCTTAATTTATGAGATTCCTCACTTCGTTCGGAATGACAAATTGTGAGGAAAAGCCGCAATGACAAATTACATAGCAAACCGCAAAGGAATTAGACCCATAAAGCTTTCCCTCATATTAGTTTCGATAAACTATTATACTACTTAAAAGACTCCGCAATCACAATCAACTATCATAGTCAATATCATGGGATTGCGCTTAGTCTTTTTATTTAAAAAGCTTTTTAACTCTTTTCTTAATGACCCTCTTACCCCTTGCCAATCCTTTTGTTTTAAATCAATTTGCTCTAGCCTAGCCCTAATCACCTCTTTAGCCTCATTCATAAGCACTTCTGATCTATCCATATATACAAAACCACGAGTGATAACATCCACACTCTTTAATTCTCCATTAGCATAGTTTATTCCTAACGCAACAATAAAAATGCCCTCTTCAGATAAATGCCTTCTGTCATTTAATACCTCATTGCCTACATCACCTACACCTAAGCCGTCAACCAATAGACTGCCCGCAGGCACTCTGTCTCTCATGCTAATAGTTTTTGTAGTCACCTCAACAACATCGCCAACATCAGTAATCAATACATTATTAGCAGGCACACCCATTTCAACGGCAAGCTCCGCATGTCTTTTTTGGTGTCTATGCTCACCATGCACTGGTATAAAAAACTTAGGCTTTAACAGCGTATGAATTAACTTAAGCTCCTCTCTGCAGGCATGACCGCTTACATGTACGTCCGCTAGCGCTTCATAAATCACTTTAGCACCCAGCCTATAAATATTGTTGATTACATTATATACACTTCTCTCATTGCCAGGGATAGGCGATGCCGATATAATAATCGTATCATTAAATCCTAATCTAATTTTATTAAACTCACCGTTTGCCATGCGTGTAAGCGCACTCATAGGCTCGCCTTGAGACCCGGTAGTAATTATGCAAAGCTCTTTATCTTCATATTTATGCACAGAGTTTATATCAACTTCTAGCATAGGCGGATATTCTAGCTCACCAATTTTAGATGCAACATCAGCAATATTTATCATGCTGCGCCCACAAAAGACTACTTTGCGTTTGTATTTAATAGCGATATCAATAATTTGCTGCATACGATTGATGTTTGATGCAAAAGTTGCAACAATAATGCGCCTGTCAATGTTTTCATTGAAAAGCGTATTTAATGAATTTTTGACAGTAGCCTCACTCATAGTATACCCTGCTCGCTCTACATTGGTACTTTCTGCCATCAAAAGCAGTACTTCTTCTTGACCGATTTTTGAGATTCGCTGCAAGTCAATTGCGTTTGTACCTTGCGGAGTAAAATCTACTTTAAAATCACCCGTATGAAAAACTACTCCGATTGGGGTAGAAATTGATAATGCGCAAGATCCCACAAAAGAGTGAGATACTGCAACAAACTCTATTTTAAAACTTTTGCCTAATGTGACAACAGCACCTGCTTTAACTGTTTTTAATATCCCATTGACTTTAGCCTCTTTTAATTTATTCTCAACAATAGCCAATGTCAATTGCGTGCCGTACACTGGGACATTTAAATCCTTTAATATAAAAGGAAGACTGCCCACATGGTCTTCATGCCCATGTGTCAATACAATGCCACGCACTCTATCTTTGTTTTCAATTAGATAAGCAGGGTCAGGGATGACAAGATCTACACCTGGCATATCAGATGTAGGAAAAGTTGCTCCGCAGTCAATGACAATAATATCCTCACCAAACTCTAGAGCAGTTATGTTTTTTCCTATCTCACCCACTCCGCCTAAAAATACCACCTTAAGTGATGGCGCTTTGTGTTTACCCATCGATTTTAAATTAGCTTTCAAAATAATCCTCCAAAAAAATTATGCAACACAAAAAGAGTTTTTCTCTTTGTTGTGAAAAAAAATATTCACTTGTGACAGGAAGTTCTTCCTCAATATAATTATTATACTATAATGAATACCAACATACAACTAATTTTAAGTTAAAATTAAGAAAATTTGAATAATTTACACTTAAGTTTTTTTATATTAAAAACCACACAAAATTGCAATTAATTTTGTGTGGTTTTTAAGAACAAAAGTGCCCTTCGGGCACATAAGCCCGTGCTATGGGGTCTTCGTGGGCTTGCGCCTTGCGGCACTTCGGGCGTCTTGCATTGACGCCCTTTTTGTTGATGCTAGCAACTATCCATTTAATCAATAATTCATAGTGCATAAATTATTTTATTAAATGCACCGGCACCCCAATTCCGTCCTTGAATATTTCATAGCACAAAATAGAAAACTAATTAAACCAATGAAACCTTTTCACTAGCATGACTGGTGTGCAAAGAGAGTTATCTAATGAAAAAAACCTAAGCTGAATGACATAAATTTAGATTTTAAGCTGGATACTAACTTGAGTTTATTAAATAATTTTAATTTAATGTCATCCTGCTTTAAGGTTTCTTCAGTTAAAAATATGCTCTGTATGATGACTACTCTTAATCTAACATATTCTTAACAACATAAAAATTTAATTAACTTTTAGAAGTATCCGATACCTCATCATCAGAACTAATCATTGTATAGTCCCCATAATTTTTGTATCGTATATCTTCTGTTGCGCTTATCTCATCTATATCCGTGCCTGCCTCCATATTAGCTATATCCCAAAGTGACATATTTTCTTTTTGCCCTTCATCAATTGACTCAGGCGCTTTATCCATTATGTTTTCTTTATTCATTGTTTTTTTTCTCCTCTTGACACTGCCCATTTGGGCATAAATTTTTTACTGACACTTCTTCACCTTCAGTTTCTAATTCATTTGTCTTATGTTCTTGATTAGGCAATCTTCCCTGTTTATCCTGCACCTTTTTAATGCTGTTAGCTTTAGTGCTTTGTTTAGCTATACCTTTGCCAAATCTAAAGGTTGTTTTGCTAGTTTGTCTATTAGCCGCAGAATCTGTTTCATTGATGGTTCTGTTATCATCCCTTAATGAAGGCACAGCCGCACTTGCTATTATAGGCGGTTCTACTTGAGGAGTGCCTCTTCTTGTAAACGGCTTAAAGGTAGTGACAGAAAGCATAAGCATTAAAGCAACCAGACTTAATGTCAGTATTTTTGTTATACGATTTTTCATTTTTTATTTATTCCTCCAAAATAACTATAAATCTAGCATGTGCAATGAATGGAAAATTATTCCAATTATTATATAGCACAAAATTTTGTTGACAAGCAGCTGATTTATATATATAATATTGCGTATGAAAACTAAATTTAAAGACAACAAAATTACAAAATTATTAAACATTGATTACCCCATCTTTCAAGGAGCTATGGCTTGGATATCTGATGCTAGACTTGCTGCTGCTGTTTCAAACGCAGGCGGTTTAGGCATAATAGCCGCAGGCGGAATGGATTATGATTTAATTAAAACGCAAATTAAACAAGCTAAATCGCTGACAACAAAACCTTTTGCTGTCAACATAATGCTTATGTCTCCTCATGCTGATAATGTTGCTAAAGCAGTTGTAGAAGAAGGCGTAAAAGTAGTAACCACAGGAGCAGGCAACCCAGCAAAATATATGAAGAGTGGCTTGCTGCCGGAATAAAAGTTATTCCTATTGTGCCTAGTGTTGCTTATGCAAAGTTTATGGCAAAAGCAGGCGCACATGCCTTAATATGTGAAGGATGTGAAGCAGGCGGACATATCGGAGAATTGACCACTATGTCATTAATTCCCCAAGTCTGCGATGCGGTGGATTTACCCATCGTTGCAGCAGGCGGCATAGCAGACGGGCGAGGCATGGCGGCTAGTGCTATGCTGGGCGCATGCGGCGTGCAAGTCGGCACAAGGTTTTTAGTGGCTAATGAATGCCATATCCACCAAAACTATAAAGATTCTATTTTAAAAGCAAGCGATATTGACACCATTGTCACAGGCAGAAGAACAGGTCACCCTGTTAGAAGTTTAAAAAGTATTTTTTCTAGAAATTTTAAAGCAATTGAAGATGACCCTAAAGTGAGCGATGAAGAAATTCACAAACTAGGAGCAGGTGCATTAAGAGCAGCAGCAATTGACGGTGATAGGGATAAGGGCAGTTTTATGGCAGGACAGGTTGCCGGCATGATTAAAAAAGAAGAATCTTGCCAAGATATTATTGAAGATATAGTCAAAGGATATTTAGACTTATGCAAAAGCTAAACAAAGAGCAACTCAAAAAATTATTGCCTCATAGAGAGCCTATGCTTCTTTTAGATGAAGTATGGGAGGGCGGCGGACAATATACATTTAAAGGAGACGAATTTTTTCTTCAAGGGCATTTTCCTAATGAAAAAATTGTACCAGCCGTTATTCTAATTGAAATTATGGCACAAAGTACTTGTATGCTGCCGCATAATGCAGGAGATACCGGCAATAAACAAACACTATTTGTGGGAATGAATGACATTAAAATAAGAGCAAAAGTTGTCCCGGGCGATACTTTTATCACAGAGGTATCTATAAAGCAGCATAAAGGTCCTATGTATATGATAGATGCAAAAGGATTTATAGACGGCAAGCAAGTTATAAGCGGCGTGTTGTCGTTTATTGTTACTTAATTTTTAAACCCATCATAGTTTTGTAGACATATTCACCTATTTTCTGCTGCTCAATACTAGTTAATTCACAAAGGAAAAAGCTAAGCTTTATATATTCTGCTTTTTGTTTTTTGCTTAGCAGCTTCATAAATATAGACTCTTTCTCACAAAATTTATTTAATGCCAACTCATAGTCAGAACTAAACTCCCTATTATGATAATCTTCAATTATTAAATTTAAAATTTTATCCATTATACACCCCCATTTTTTCTTTATGTTAGCATAATGATAGCACTATGCTAACATTTTTATGGTAGACTGTCAAGCAATTTTATAGTATAATACTAACAAATTGCTAACATTTTATACAAAGAGGTGTTTTATGACTACTGATAGAGTACAAACTGGTCTAAGACTTGATTATGTAATGCTGCGTAAAATTACTATTATTGCAAAAAAACAAATGCGTTCTCTTAATTCTCAACTAGAATTCATAATAAAAAACTGTGTAGAACAGTATGAAAAAGAAAATGGAGAAATTAACCTTGAAGAAGATTTGGATTAATATTCAAAATAAGGAGAACTCATGAACAGCTTTATCTTTGAAAACCAATGCAAAATCATATTCGGCGACCGCCCAATAAGTGATTTAACCGACATGCTTAAAAGTGACGGTGCTAAAAAAATCATGCTTGTATATGGGGGCGGCTCGGTTGTTAAAAACGGTATTTTGGATGAAACTAAGTCGGCATTAAATAATGCAGGACTAGAATTTATTGAATACGGCGGAGTATCGGCAAACCCTCACCTATCGCATGCACTAGAAGGTGTAAGCATCGCCATAAAAAATAAGATAGATTATATTTTAGCAATCGGCGGCGGGTCTAGTATTGACGCCGCCAAATTTATTGCCGTAGGCGCCATAAAAAACCAAGATGCCGCCTATCACTTTAAAACTTCTACCCCTGCCCCGCATGCACTGCCTATCGCCTCTATCGTCACTATCCCAGCAACGGGTTCTGAATGCAGTTTTGCAAGTATTATCCGTGATGAAAAAACAGGACTAAAATATTCCCTGCGATGTGAATCTATTCGCCCAAAAATTGCCTTTGTTAATCCTAGATATTGTTTGACACTGCCAAAAGAACAAATTGCATACTCAATCAGCGATATTTTATCGCACAACCTAGAGCGCTATTTTTCACCGCAAGACAATGTGGTGTATACGGATAGACTGCTAGAAGGTGCTATGAGAGCAATTATAGAAATTGGACGAAAAGTTTATACTGATGGAAAATATCAAGATTGGGCAGAGCTTTGTATTGCAGGCAGCATGGCTCACAATGATATGCTTAGCATGGGACGCACAGAGCAAGATTGGGGAGTACACAGAATAGAAAATACTATGCTTAGCGGAATGAATAATATTGCGCATGGGCAAGGGCTGGCTATTTTGTTTCCTGTTTGGATGCAATATATTGCTAAACGCAGTCCTGATAAAGTGCTGCAATTTTTCAACAATGTGCTGGGTATAGATGGTATAGATAGTGGGGTGAAGGCTTTAAGAGAGTTTTATAAAAACTTAGGACTAAAAACAAGTCTAAAAGAAATGGGCATACAGCTAGAGCCCATTATTAATAAAATAAAAGAAATTTATCCAACTAATTTATCATTAGGTTTTTATGGAAAAATGAATCAAGAAGATATTATTGAAATTTTTATGAATGCTTGATATTTTTCAAAGAAAAAAATCTTATATAGCAACAGATTTTTTGAATTAATGTATTAACTTATGAGATTGGACTACTCTTACACCAATAGCAACTACAGTCTGCTTGTTCTACACAATTGTGACCAATCAGTTTTGAATAAAAGGAATATACCTCGCCATCTTTTTTGCGTCTTTTTACTGCAAAGACAGGAATCCTGCGTCCATGCAGACCATCTACATGGTAATGTACAAAAACATAATTATCTGTAATGATACAATTTTTCGCAGGCAGAAAATCATAGTATCGTATTTGATACTGTGGAGTTCTATTTATTTTTGCTTCACAAATGTCGCCTAATAACATATCTATAGTTGCCGTTATATTAGTTTTTTTTGCATCTGCAGTAGTGTTATTCCAAGATGTTTGTATTTCATTTACAGGATATTGACCATTTAGGATTAGGATACATTATTCTAAGTTTTCCATTGCGATCTCCAAAAAAGGATTTCCAAAATGCTGGAGTTTGGTATGATATATCTTCACTACGCTTGCCTATTGCTGTAATTTTGTTAGTTTTATTTAATTCTTTATTAAACAATTTCTTATACTTATTATCATCTCTATTTTTAAATGCAAGTGATTTAGCCCCATTAGTAACTCTATTCAATGTTGCAATTGTAACAAAAAAACTGGCTATACCGATGGCAAGTCCTAATAAGCTTACAACAAATCCTATAATTGTTAGAGTCTCCATATTTAGTATCCTTAGTTAATTTTATAAAAAATATTAAACAATGCTATAATAACTTAAAAGCCAAAAACTTTTGGCTTACCTTTTTTTAAAAAGGTAAGTGGCGGGAATATGTGGGAATTGAACCCACCTAGGAAGCTATTAACCCCCTGCTGCGGTTTTGAAGACCGAGGGGCACACCAGCACCCATCTACTCCCATGATGATACTTATTTAAAGATGGTTAATCTCAATCATCTTTAAATATATAACAGTCTATCATACAAAAAATCAAAACGCAAGTAAAAAATCATTTATTTTAAAATATGTATAAAAAAAGCTTGACAAACATTTATTGTTATTATATAATTTAGAGTACAAAAACTAAAATAGTTTAAGGAGAAGAAAGAACTATGAAAAGAATCGCATATTTTGCTGTATGTGGATTAGCTGCACTAGTATTGTTAATTGGTATTGTCCATGCTGCAATAGTGGTATCAAACAACCCGCTTAATCAAAGAACTATAATCGTTTCTGCGGGGGACTTTGACAGCAATGGACGCATAATGGCAACAGAAGACGACATGCCTGAAGCTGATGCTCAACTATGGAGATTTGTTGAAGTTAGTCATGACCATGTAGAACGTATTACCCAAAGACAATCAATGAGACGCTCTATTAGACATATGGAACTTCAGCTTGACAATTGGAACAGAGTTAGACCATTTCAAGATCCTGCAAATGATGACCAAAGAAATGCAAACGCATTAGCAAGAGCAGAACTAGAAGCTGACATTGCTGTTGCAAGAACTGCACTTAGAGTAATAACTACAACTGTTAATATGCTTGGTGTTTCTACTTTCTTTAATACTTATATGCTTCCGTTTTCAATACTTACAACTGCTGCTGTTGTTATAATTGTAAACTTAAAAAGAGGCAAGCCCTCTGAGCAAGAATAATTAACAACTTATCCCCTTTCTTTATATTTATGAGGGAGTAGTTTGTATCCTTGTCTTAGGATATGATGCTAGCAACAATCTCGGTTTGATTTTAGGCAAACCTGCTAGCACTCTGCAATTTTTGCAAAACAAGACTCATAGCAATTTTTTTGCTATGGGTTTTTTCTTTTTTTAACATGCAATGCATATTAAATATCTATATGTTCTTAAACTAGCAAATAGGATTCTCTTTACCTTAATCAACCATCGCATCTATATATTTACATATTGCAAAGCGAAACATAGTTATAAAGATGAGATCCTAAAGCAGGATGATATAAATTTAATTTGTTCACTAAAAGCAAATACTGCTCTGTTTAAATCTAAAATTTATATCATTCCGCTAAGAATCCCATCTGTTAAAAAATAAGTATCGCATTATGAATGACTCTCAAAGAGATATTCGTATTTCCTAAAGCATATCTATAGGCTTGTATCATATACTAAAAGGAGTATATTATGATGATAGACAAAGATAAAATTATAGGTCTAAACTTTCAAGAGGTTGAAACTTCACGCCTGCAGCACGGCACAAATGAATTAACAAAACAAAAGCGGAAAAGTTTTTTTAGCAGCCTTTTGTCTAATTTTGCAGACCCTATGGTAGGCATTTTAATCGTTGCTTTAATTATTAATATAATTTTATTACTTGTTAATATTGCTAATTTTCAAATGTCCGAATTATTAGAACCTATCGGCATAGCCTTTGCCATTTTAATCGCTGTCACCGTTTCTACTATATCAGAATATGGGTCAGAATCTGCTTTTAAAAAACTACAAGAAGAAGCAGACAGAATCACCTGCAGAGTAAAAAGAGCAGACGGAACAAAAGTGATTCCTATAGCAGAAGTAGTCATCGGTGACATTATTATTTTACAAGCAGGCGATAAAATCCCTGCAGACGGCATACTAGCAAGCGGCAGCATAGAAGTGGATCAATCTAGTTTAAACGGAGAATCTAAAGAAGCAAGCAAATATTTTTCTTTAAACAATATAAAAGACCCAAATAAAGAAGGTGATTTTTTGCATCCTATGCTGTTGTTTTGCGGCACAGTCGTAACAAGCGGTGAGGCATTAATGCGTGTTACTTCTATAGGCGACAGCACTTTTTATGGAAAACTAGCACAAGGATTGCAAGAAAACCCGCCAGAAAGTCCATTAAAAGCTAAGTTAAGACGTCTAGCAAAAACTATTAGTAAAATTGGATATATTGGCGCTTCGCTAGCCGCAATCTCATTTTTATTTCATGCAATCATCATACAAAATGACTTTAATGGTGCAAATATAATGGCTACACTATCAGATTTTTCTGCCCTCTTCCCTATTTTATTAAGCGCTATTACGCTTGCCACAACAATCATCGTTATGGCTGTACCAGAGGGTTTGCCTATGATGATAACCGTAGTGCTATCATCTAATATGCGAAGGATGCTTAAAGATAAGGTGCTAGTCAGAAAACTTGGCGGCATAGAAACGGCTGGCAGTATGAATATATTATTTACAGACAAAACAGGGACACTAACTTTAGGCAAGCCCATTGTGACTAGTTTTATTACAGGTGAAGGAAAAATTTTGCCACATGATTATTTTAACAAAAATAGAGGTTTAAGCGCAAGAGAGTTTTCTAATTATTTTTTGGATATTTTAAGTTTATCTTTAAAAATTAATAATGCAGCTGAAATAGTAGATGGAATAGCAACGGGCGGAAATTTAACAGATAGATCATTATTAAATTATGCACATAGTTTGCCATTTAATGCACCTAATGTGCAGGTACTAAAAAAGATTCCTTTTAGTTCTAATGCAAAATTTATGGCAACCAAAGTAAGCGGAAATATAGTAAACAATAGCTGGCTTGTTAAAGGTGCTCCTGAAAAAATTATATCTGCATGTGCTAAAACATTTGATAAAGATGGCAATATCGTCTTATTTAATAGCAAAGATAAAATTAAAACACATATAAAAGATTTAGCAGACAGAGCAATCAGAGTAATAGCTTTAGCCGTAAGCCACCATGAGATTGTTGATGGAAAAGAATTAAACGATTTAATATTTATAGGGCTTATTGGTGTACGTGATGAGATTAGGTCAGAGGCTATACAAGGTGTCCAAGAAGTAAAAGGCGCTGGCATTCAAGTGGTGATGATTACTGGGGATTCTAAAGATACAGCAGCAGCAGTTGCTTTAGAAACAGGGATACTAGATAACAAAGGACAGAATTTAATTTTAACATCAGATGAATTACATACTTTATCTGATTACGAATTAAAACTTAAACTGCCCAATTTAAGAGTCATAGCAAGAGCACTGCCTCAAGATAAATCTAGACTGGTTAAAATAGCACAAAGCTTAGATCTTGTTGTAGGTATGACGGGTGACGGCGTCAACGATGCTCCAGCTTTAAAAAAAGCAGACATAGGCTTTGCTATGGGATCTGGAACAGAGGTTGCAAAAGAAGCTGGAGATATAGTAATTTTAGATGATAATATAAATTCAATTGCTAAAGCTGTTTCATACGGGCGCACAATTTATAAAAGCATAAGAAAATTCATCATCTTTCAATTGACCTCAAACCTTGGTGCAATTGCAATATCTATTGTTGCCCCGCTTGTTGGGTTAAGAGAGCCGATTACTGTAATTCAAATTTTATGGATGAACTTAATTATGGATAGCTTGGCTGGCTTAGCTTTTGCAGGTGAGAAACCTAAAGCAAGATATATGCTAGAAAAACCTAAGAAACGAAATGAACCGATTATAAACAGATATATGCTTAATCAAATGATAATAGGTGCAATTGCAACCGCCGGAATAGCTTTCTTCTTTTTGAATTCAAATATTATTAGTGTCTTTTTTGCTAGGAACACCAGAGGCTATTTAACTGGAGATTATTTTTTCAACTATCATAGAGCAGGATTTTTTGCAATGTTCATGTTTATGGCACTGTTTAATACTCTTAATGTTAGGACACATGAAATAAATTTGTTTAAAGGTCTAAAGGATAATAAACCATTTTTGTTAATTATAGGCGGAGTGAGTTTAGTACAAGTGTTTATAACTTATTTTGGAGGAAGTATTTTTAGGACAGAAGCACTATTATTTAGACATCTTGCTGTGGTCTTAAGTTTAGCAGCATTGATTATCCCTATTGACATAATAAGAAAACTAATATTAAAAGCATTAAAAAAACAAGGTAGAACATAAGATAAAGAAAAAAACCTTACCTGAATTTTATCATCCCATTGTAATATATTTATTTTGTCATCCTATAAGAATCTCTTCTTTATTTTTACTATTTTGCAATATGTTTGTCCACCAACTTCTTGCTCCTCCTCTTTTTTTTCAAAAAACTCCTAGGTATATTTCAACTATACCATAGGAGTTCTTTTTTTCTAATGTCTATTTCATTGGGGACAGTTTAATTATCTAATTTTTATTTATTCGCTTTCTCCCTCTTCTGCAAACTCTTCTTCTAAAGCTGGGTCTGTGACAGCAACGCACACTACATTGCCTTGGTTTTTCATCTTCATCATCCTCACACCCTTAGTATCCCTGCCTATCCTTGATATCTCAGAAGCCCTCATTCTTATGATAATGCCATTGTCAGCAATTACCATAATATCATCACCTTTTTTAACCTGCTTTAAATTAACCAGCGGTCCAGTCTGTTCATTAAATATCCCAGCTTTAATTCCTTTTCCAGCTCTAGACTGCAAGCGATAATCATTTATATCAGATCTCTTGCCGTATCCATATTTAGACACAGTAAGCACCTCATGACCAGGCTTAATAATAGTCATATCCACTACCACATCATCACCGCCCTTATCAAGCTTAATAGATTTAACCCCCATTGCAGACCTGCCCATGCTTCTGACATCCTCTTCACTAAACCTGATACATTTGCCGCTAGATGCTGCCATTAGCACCTCATCACGCCCTGATGAATGCTGAACAGAAATCAATTCATCGCCCTCTGTTAAAGAAATAGCAATTTTACCCACTTTTCTAATGCTTGCAAACTCATCTAAAGATGTCTTTTTGACCAGTCCCTCTTTTGTTGCCATTATCAAATATCCACCGTCATCATCTTCAGAAATAGGTATAATAGCATTAACCTTTTCATCTTCAGCTAGTTGCAGCAAATTAACAATTGCACGCCCTCTTGTATTTTTCTCACCTTCAGGAATCTCATATGCCTTAGTAGCATATACTTTTCCAAAATTAGTAAAATACAATAAATTATCATGAGTATTGGTGACAAACATGTTTGCAACAAAATCTTCTTCTTTAGGTTTATGTGACGCACTGCCTTTGCCGCCTCTGTGCTGTGTTTTATATTCATTTGTAGGAAGACGCTTAATATATCCATAGTGAGTCATAGATATAACAACATCCTCTTTTTCAATCAAATCGCCTAAACAAATCTCATCATAATCTATTTGTAATTCAGTGCGCCTCTCGTTGCCATATTTTTCTTTAATCATCTCTAAATCTGCTTTGATGATTGCTGCCACTCTTTCTGGTTTTGCTAATATATCTTTTAAGTCCTCAATCAATGCTTTAACTTCTAATAACTCTGCTTTTAATGCCTCAACTTCTAAAGATGTCAATCTAGCAAGACGCATATCTAATATAGCGCCTGCTTGCTCTTCACTAAGAAAGAAAGTAGACTGCAGTTTTTCACTAGCCTCATATCTGTCTCTGCTCTTTTTAATAATCTCTACAACTTTATCAATATTTTCCTGTGCTATTACCAAGCCTTCTAAAATATGTGCACGCTTTTCAGCCTTTTCTAAATCAAACCTAGTACGCCTAGTGATTACATCTTTTTGATGTGCTAAATAGTATTCAAGCATTTGTTTAAGATTAAGAATTTTAGGCTCTCCGTCAACAAGTGCAAGAAAAATTATACCGCCCTTAACTTGCAAATCCGTATGCTTGTATAATAAATTTAATACAACTTGAGCCTGTGCGTCTCGTTTAATATCAATAACAACTCTCATACCCTCTCTGTCAGATTCTTCATGGACATTTGAGATGCCCTCTATATATTTATCCTTAACTAACTCAGCAATTTTTTTAATCAACTCTGCCTTATTAACTTGATAAGGCAGCTCTGTCACAACAATTCTAGTCCTCTCACCACCATGACCATTATACGTTTCAATATCAGTTTTAGCACGGCAAACAAGTCCGCCTCTGCCTGTGCGATAAGCTTGCCTAATATTTTGACGCCCTAAAATTATTCCGCCCGTCGGAAAATCAGGAGCAGGGATAATTTTCATCAAGTCATCAATAGAGATTTCTGCATCGTCAATTAAAGCGATTACTCCGTCAATTACCTCATTTAAATTGTGCGGAGGAATATTTGTCGCCATACCAACCGCAATACCATCAGATCCATTAACTAATAAATTTGGGAATCTTGCCGGCAATACAGCAGGCTGCTGCAAAGTATCATCAAAGTTAGGATACCAGTCAACAGTTTCCTTATCAATATCTTCTAGCATTTGCGCAGAAATTTTTGAAAGCCTAGCCTCTGTATACCTCATCGCCGCCGGCGGGTCGCCATCTACAGAGCCAAAGTTACCATGTCCGTCTACAAGCGGAAAACGCATAGAAAAGTCTTGGGCAAATCTAACAAGCGCCATATAAACAGAACTATCGCCATGCGGGTGATATTTACCCATTACATCCCCGACAATCCTTGCACATTTTCTATAAGGTTTGTCATGATAGATGTTTAATTCACTCATTGAATATAAAATACGGCGGTGCACAGGTTTAAGACCATCCCTAACATCAGGAATAGCCCTTGATACATTTACAGCCATAGCATATGCTATAAATGATTTTTTAACCTCATTTTCAACCTGAACTTTGACAATTTTAGTCTTGTCATTGTATGGTTTTGCTTCATCTTTTTTCTTTGCCATGATTTGTTCTCTCTATTTGATTTTTTGTTTGGTTTTAATGTTGCTGTTTGGTAGATCGTCATTGCAAGCAACAGCGAAGCAATCCAGATTAAATCTAAATCTATTTTTCACGATGTTTAATCACTATCCATCCTTATACACTGTCATCCTTATTCAACCGACAATCTCATCATGCAAATCTACCCAATCAGGATTAAAGTTTTCAATTAGCATCAGTTTTTTATTCTTGAACCACCCTTAATTTGTTTCTCTCTCAAAAACGAAGCAATCTAGTTTAAATTCTTCCTTTATTATTTTCTACTCAATAAAAATCACTTTATTATACATCCAAATCCGTCACTAATTTTGCATTCTCTTCAATAAATTTTCTTCTAAGTTCTGGCATATCACCCATCAAAATATTAAATGTTTCATCAGCTTCAAAGGCATCATCCATGGTTACCAACAACAAAGTCCTCTCTTCTGGATTCATAGTAGTGTCCCACAATTGATCTGCATTCATCTCACCCAACCCTTTATATCTTTGAACATCCGTACCTTTTCTGCCCATGCTGTTTAATTTATCATTAAGCTCTTTATCATTATAGCAATATTCAACCGTCTTACCTTTTGATACTTTATACAAAGGCGGCTGCGCAATATATACATGCCCGTTTTCAACCAATGGTTTCATATATCTAAAGAAAAATGTCAATAATAATATCCTAATATGCGACCCGTCTACATCGGCGTCAGTCATTATGATAATTTTATTATAGCGCAGTTTTTTTAAATCAAAATCGTCTGCTATACCGCACCCAAACGCTGTTATCATAGACTTAATCTCTACATTTTCTAAAACTTTCGCTAAACGACTCTTTTCTACATTTAGAATTTTACCTCTTAATGGCAAAATCGCTTGAAAGCGCCTATCTCTGCCTTGCTTAGCCGTTCCGCCTGCTGAATTACCTTCAACAATATATATCTCTGTTGAGCTAGGATCACGTTCTGTACAATCTGCCAATTTACCAGGCAGTGTTGTACCCTCTAAAAAGCCTTTTCTTCTGGTCAGTTCTCTTGCATTTCTAGCCGCATCTCTTGCACGCTGTGCCATTACACACTTTAAAATTAATTCTTTAGCCTCTTTAGGGTTCTCTTCAAAATATGTGCCCAATAACTCTGTTAATGTTTTTTCTACATACGCTCTCATATCAGAGTTGCCTAGCTTTGTTTTTGTCTGACCCTCAAACTGCGGTTCATTAAGCTTAACTGAAATAACTGCTGTCAAACCTTCACGCACATCATCGCCCGATAATTTTTCAGATTCTTTTATCACATTATTTTGCAGCGCATAATCGTTGATTACTTTGGTAATAGCATTTCTAAACCCTGTTAAATGCGTTCCGCCTTCTTCTGTGTTGATGTTATTTGCATACGAATATACAATCTCTGCAAAACCATCATTATATTGCATTGCAATTTCAACCGAGCGGATTTTGCCTTTTTCTTTGTATTCTTTTTCTGCATACAAAGTTGTAGGAAACATAGTAGTTTTAGAGCGGTTAAGATAATCAACAAAATCTAAAATACCGCCGTCAAATTTAAATGTTTCACCCCTCTCTTGTCCTACTCTCTCATCTTTTAGCGTGACAGATAATCCTTTATTTAAGAAAGCCACCTCACGCAATCTTGTGCGCAAGGTTTCATAAGAAAAATCAAGCGTCTCAAAAATATCCGCATCAGGAAAAAATGTCACCTTTGTGCCATTATTTTTTGTTTTGCCGATAGGCTTTAATGGAGTCATCGGGACACCACGTGCATATTTTTGCTTATGAATTTGTCCGTCTTTATATACTTCAACTTCAAGCCACTCTGATAAAGCATTAACAACAGATAGACCTACACCATGCAAACCACCCGATACTTTATATCCTTCACCGCCAAATTTACCGCCTGCATGAAGTTCAGTTAAAACAAGCTGCACTGCCGGCACCTTTTTTTCTTTATGAATATCAATGGGTATACCACGACCATTGTCTGTGACTGACACTGCGCCATTTCTATCAATTTCAATTAAAATTGTATCACAAAAACCTGCCAGTGCCTCGTCAACAGAGTTGTCAACAATCTCAGTGACAAGATGGTGTAGCCCTCTAATATCCGTTGAGCCGATATACATACCAGGGCGTTTTCTGACAGGATCAAGTCCTTCTAAAACTTGAATCTGACTTGCATCATAATTGTGTTGTTTATCTGACATAATTATTTTACTCCGTGCTTTTATTATAGCATTTTTCACTTGAATCGTCCAAACATTTTTGCTTTATTTTTATCAGTTTTTTAAACTTTTTTTAATCAATATGCATTTAAAAGCCTTTAAAAGCCCCTATTTGGCATTTTTTATTTTAGATGAAAATCAAGCATGCAAATAATTGCGTTGATTTAAGCAAAAACTACAAACAGCAATTATTTTAAAACAATTAAACTGTAAATCTAAATTTTCAAACTACATTACTTGCCAACAATTAAAATTCTTGCTAAAATGAGTTTATATTGATTACACTATTAAAAAAATACCTTGCTGGATATAGGATTATATCTGTCATAGGCTTAATATTAAAATTGTTAGAAGCAATAATTGAAATTTTTATTCCGCTTATTATTGCCTTGATTATTGATAGAGGAATACTCAATAATGACTTCTCTTTTGTCATGCATATGGGTTTTTTAATGCTGGGTCTTTATATTGCTGGCTATATTTTGGCAGTACTTTGCCAATATTTTGCAGCTAAATCTGCATTTGGTTTTTCTTTTAATCTTAGATCATCTCTATTTAAGCACATAAATTCTCTCCCGATTGAATCCCTCATTCACTTTAAATCAGCATCACTAAATGTCCGCCTAAATGTTGATACAAACAACACATCAACTGCAGTCAACCGTTTTATAAGACTCGGAACTCGTGCGCCGTTTTTGTTAATCGGCGCATTAATAATGGCATTAAGATTACACCCTATAATGGCACTCATAATTTTTGTGTCTGCCAACATCATTTCTTTTATCGTATTTTTTATCATGAAAAAAGCTGCTAAATCTTTAAAAGAAATTAATATGGGTTTAGATGAAACTGCTAATGAAGCCAATGAAGCTATTAGCGGAGCTAGAATAATAAGAAGTTTAAATAGACAAGATGATATAAATAAAAAATTTGAAAGCGGCAGACTAAAATTAAAAAGAAATTCGATAAAGTTTTTAAATATATCACTTTTAGCAAGCCCTTTATCATATTTAGTAGTTAATTTGGTAATAGTCGCAATTTTGTATTTTGGCGGGATATTTGTATACGACGGGACTCTTAGTCAAGGCGAAATAGTTGCATTAATTAATTATATGCTGCAGATTTTAAACGCTTTAATAATTATAGCAATGCTGGCAGTTATTTTCAATAGAGCAATAGTTAGCAGCAAAAGGATAAATGAAGTGCTAAATTGCTGCACGCAATGCACAACGCACAATGCATATTTAATTGATAGCTCAGATTACATTGCATTAAAAAATATAACAATGACCTATCCCAACCATAAAACACCCGCCCTAAACAATATATCATTTGAGTTTCCATTAGGAAAAACATTAGGGATTATAGGGGCAACTGGCAGCGGAAAAACTACTTTAATAGAAATTTTAATGGGCTTTTATAAATATGAAGGCACTATTAATATGCCATTTAATAGTTTAGATATTGGCTATCACCTGCAAAAGAATCAAGTTTTAAGCGGAACAATAAAAACAAATGTCAGCTTTGGTCGTCAAGCAACGGATGAACAAATTTATCAAGCTTTAAATATGGCTAAATGCGATTTTGTTGATGATTTAGACTTTGCTGTTTTGCCGCATGGAGCAAATTTATCAGGAGGACAAAAACAAAGATTAACTTTAGCAAGAGTTTTTTTAGGTGTAATCTTAAACAATGTAAAACTGTTGATACTAGATGACCCTACAAGCAATTTAGATCATAACACAGAAAAACTAGTTATAGACTCAATAAAAAATATTGAAGGTATAACTAAAATAATCATCTCTTCTAAAGCTAAAAATATTATGGACAGTCACTTAGTTTTAGTGCTTGACAAAGGTGCAATAGCAGGCATTGACACACATGAAAATTTAATAGCTGCTTGCAGTATATACTCTCAAATTTATAAACTATCAGGAGAATAGAGTGAAAAAAAGCACACTTAAAAAATTATTGCGCTATATTAAACCACACTCTATTTTAGCAATGCTTGCTATCATTTTTGCTCTAATTCATGTAGCCGCACTTATTTTAGCTCCTGTTTTTATTGGCTCTACAATTGATTATATCATTGGACCATCAAATGTAAATTTGACAAGAGTATTAAATTATTGCATATATCTTTTATTGGCAATAATTACTGCTACCTTTTCTAGCTATCTATCTTCTAATTTTGCCGCCCGTTTATCTCAAAAAGTAATCTTTGCATTACGCATAGATGCTGTTAAGGCGATAAATTTAAGCCCCATATCAAAAATTGACACCCTATCTAAAGGTGAATTGGCAATTAGATTGACATCCGACACAGAACGCATTGCAGAAGGATTAACTAATACTATTACACAAATATTCACTTTTTTGGCATTAATAATCGGCACTCTAGTTTTTATGTTTAGATTAAATGTCACCATGGCTTTAGTCGTTGCCTTGTTGACACCTATATCAGTGCTAATTGCTGCCTTAATCGCATTTTTTTCTCATAAGCTTTTATTAAAACAAACAGCCAAAGAAGGGACTTTAGCAAGTCTGACAGAGGAATATATTTATTCAATCAAGAGTATCAAATTATATAATTATCAAAAAATAGCACAAGAAAAATTTGATGAGCAAAATAGAAAAATAAAAGACTTTGGAAGCAAAGCTGTTTTTATATCTGCGCTTACTAATCCTACCACTAGGTTTATAAATGGTTTGGTGTTTGCCTGCGTGACTATGGTAGGAGCATATTTGGTGCTTAGCGAAGCATATTTTAGCATTGGTGCTTTAAGTATATTTTTAGCATATGCAATGCAATATGCTAGACCTTTTAATGAGATTACTAACGCCATGACAGAAATCCAAAATAGTATTGTCTCAGCCAAAAGAGTATTTGAGATAATTGATAATGATAATGCTGAATTAAAAATGCACAACACCAAATTACCATGCAATAAGCTAATAGGAAAGATTCAATTTAAAAATGTTGATTTTAAGTTTACTGATAAACTTGTTATTAATAATTTTTGTCTTAATATAAAGCAAGGACAGCGTATAGCAATTATCGGCAAATCTGGGTCAGGAAAGACTACTTTAATTAATCTGTTAACAAAATTTTTTACCCCTAATAGTGGACATATTTTGATTGATGATACAAATATCGATAATATCGACACAGCAATTTTGCGGCAAAATATTGGACTAATATTGCAAGAAGGCTGGATTTTTAAAGGAACTATTTTAGACAATATCGCCTTTGCAAAAAAAGATGCTAATAAAACTGAAATTATTGAAGCTAGCAAAAAAGCTCATATTTATGATTTTATTGTTTCACTTAAAGACGGGTTTAATACAATTATTGACCACAACACCCTATCAAAAGGACAAGTGCAATTATTATGTCTTGCTAGATTTTTTTTAAACACTCCGCCTATAATCATTTTAGACGAAGCAACATCAAGTATTGATGCTAGAACAGATTTTTTGATTCAAGATGCTTTGAAAAACATAACAAAAGGGCATACTAGTATAATAGTAGCCCATCGTTTAGAGACTATAAAAGATGCTGATTTAATAATAGAACTGAATGAAGGAAAAATTATAAGACAAGGCACTTATGCTCAGTTATTTAATGAATAGTTTATTAATATCATCTTCATTTAATACCCCAGTTTTAGAATTAATCAATTGCCCGCCTTCAAAAGCCATCAAAGCAGGAATCCCCATCACCTTAAATCTTTTTGCTAACTCTTTATTTTCATCAACATTAACCTTGCAGATTTTATATGCAGGGTTTTTTATTTCTTCTAAAATACCTAACTGATTTATACATGGACCACACCAAGACGCCCAAAAGTCTACTAAGACTTTACCATCAGCTATAATGCTATCAAAATTATCAATATTTAAATCTATCATAAATATAGTATGCTCTATTAAGCCTTTCCTAATTCAATGAATGCTGCCTTATATATTTCAAAAGCTGTTTCAAAATCTTTTAGACTCATGTTTTCTTGTGCTTTATGCAAATTAGTTTCAACCGCCTCTTCAACAGGCCCAAAAGCAACCGCTTTAGGTAAATCCCTTGCATATGTTCCGCCGCCTGTCTTAATGCAATATCCTTCTTTGCCTGTCTTGTCCTTATATACTTTTAATAAAGTCTTGACTAAATCATCATCTTGACTCACATATAAATTAGCAGCATATCTTAACACTTCTAATTTGCCGCCTTTAGGCAAATGCTGTTCTATTTTCTTTTTAATATCATCATGCTTTGCACTAATAGGCAATCTTAAATCTATAGTAAATTTTAAATAATTATCATCATCAAACTCAATTATTCCTATATTCATAGTTAACTTTCCACTCTCCTTATCCTCTTTATATATCCCTAAATTCTCTGCCGCCTTTACGTGACAAAAATTATTTTTTAGCGCACTAGCTATAGAAGAATCACCAGCAATAGCATCTAAAATAGTAACTATTTTCCAAATTGCATTATCACCTTTATCAGGCTCCATTGCATGTCCTGCTAATCCAACCGCACCAATTGTATAAACTTCTAACTCATTTTTAACAGAAAAATCATCTAAGCTTACCCCGCTTGCTAATATTGCTCCTGCTAGACTAGAATCAGAAAATATCTTATTATTAATATCACCACCATTTAATCTTGCAATAATCCCGCCTAACGCACTGTCTTTAAAGATACTAACACTTGCCTTATCTGGTATAACATTTATACTTTGACCACCCTCAATAAAAGCAATATTCTCTCTAAAAAATGTATCTAACGGAATTTTTGCCGACAAGTGCAGTATACCTTTTTCTGAATTGATAAGCGGAAAAGATGAATCAGGAACAAAACTAACAAAAGGTATCTGCTCTTTATGCGCATTTTTCATCATGTGTTTTATACAAGCCGAGCCATGCTCTTCATTTAGGCCCACAATTAAGCGCATGCGATGTTTATATTTTAATCCGCTCTCTTTAATTTGTTTTAAAGCATGCAAACATAAAATAGCGCTGCCTTTGTTGTCAGCAACTCCTCTCCCATACAAATATCCGTCCTTTTGCACCAATTCAAACGGATCAGTTGTCCATCCATCACCTGCAGGCACTACATCAAGATGGCAAAGCGCCGCAATACATTCTTCCCCTTCACCATATTCTGCCCAACCTACATATCCGTCTAACTCACCAGTTTTTAGTCCATACTCTTTAGCTTTATTTAAAAACCAGTCTAATGCTTGCCTGTTTCCCAATCCAAAAGGAGCAGCTTTTGATAAATCTGCCTCATCTAATACACTTTTGATTGCTATTAGTTCTTTTAAATCATCTATCATAATATTCATAATTTAATCCTCTCTAAACTTTCTTTAATTCTTTTTATCCCTTTATCTCTTTTAAACAACATCGCCATTTCAATAGCCCCGCCTGGAGTATTTTTTGCCCCAGTCAAAGCTATTCTAAATATCCACATCACTTGCCCTTTTTTATAATTCTCTTTATCCGCAAATTCACTAATTAAATCTGCTATATTATCCCAATCCTTGCCATCAATAAAATTAATTAATTTAGGCAGCATCTCTTTTGCCAAGTTAATATCCGTTTTCATTTTCTCATTGATAAATGCACATAAATCATATCCGTCAAATTCAATAATAAATCTAGTTAACTCAATAATATCTGAAAAAATTTCTGTCCTTGAATGCAATAAATTTGACAAGAATTTTAAGTCAAATTCTTTTAATTTATCCGAGTAAAATGGTAACGCTAGGTCATGATATTCTTCTAGACTCAAGTCTTTTATATGCAATGCATTGATATAACGCATCTTAACTTCATCAAAGATAGCTGGTGATTTTGACAAACCTTCTATATTAAATTTATCTGCCAATTCAGCCAAACTAAATTTTTCCTGCTCTCCTTTAGGAGACCAGCCTAATAACGCAATATAATTTAATATTCCCTCTTTAATAAACCCTTTTTTAATAAAGTCCTCATAACTTGCAGCTCCGTGCCTCTTTGACAGCTTTTGATTAGCGTCCTTCATTATATTCTGTAAATGCATATACTGTGGTTTTTTCCAAGAAAAAGCATCATAAATATGATTGTATTTAGGAGTAGATGATAAATATTCTACCCCTCTCATAACATGAGTTATCCCCATTAAATGATCATCAATTACATTAGCAAAATTATAAGTAGGCAATCCGTCTGATTTGATTAAAACATTGTCCTCTAGCTCTTTATTCTCGATGGTAATATCTCCAAAAACAAGATCAGTATAAGTAGTAACTCCAGCAGCAGGCATATTTTGTCTAATGACAAAAGATTTTTTTGCCGCAAGATTTTTTTCAATCTGCACTTTAGTTAAATTAAGACACGCTTTATTATATTTAGCAATCTCACCATCGTTTTGTTTTGCACCCGCATCACAAAAACAATAATATGCACCGCCCTTTTTTATTAATTCATCTGCGTATTTATTATATATTTCTTTTCGCTCTGATTGTATATAAGGTCCATACTCTCCGCCCACATCAGGACCTTCATCATATACTAACCCAGCATCTTTTAAAGCATCATATATCACCTTATCCGCCCCATCCACCAGTCTGTTTTGATCAGTATCCTCTAAACGCAATATAAACCTGCCGCCATTCTGCTTTGCAAACAAATATGCATATAAAGCTGTCCTTAAACCCCCGATATGCAAATACCCTGTAGGCGACGGAGCAAACCTAGTCCTGACAATTTTATTCATTTTCACTAACCACCTCGTCATTAATTTGCAATTCATCCCTTATATTGCCTTCACCTTCTATTGCTGTCCCAAAATTTTCTTCTTTGACATGCGGGATAGAAAAACCCCTGCCATATACTTCTTTAGTGCCTACCATATAAGCAAAGGTATCAGGATATTTTTTCAATATTCTATTAAATGCTGCAATTTGTTTGTTTTTAATAATGCAAATAAGTATGGTTTTTTCTTGTCCCGTATATCCGCCCCTTGCTTTGATTTTAGTGACACTTCTGCCTAACTCCATTACTAAATCTTTTGACAGCTGCTCTTCTTGCATAGTAATAATTTCAAACTTCATTGCACTATTAAACCCTTGCAAAATTGTGTTGCAAACTATTGTAGATGTCACCATGTTGATGATAGATAAGATAACTATATCAATTGGATTAATACCATCAATGCTGCCGCTAACAATAAATGCAGTTGACAAAACAACAGTCACATCTACTGCTAGGATAATCCTTGCCGCATTTAAATGAGGCCATTTTTTATTTACCAATCCTCCCACAATCTCTGACCCGCCATTAGATGCCCCCATTTTTATCAAGATACCCATCCCTAAGCCCCTAAATACACCGCCTGCAATAGCAGGAAGTATACTCTGCTCAGTAGTATATCTTATGTTGTACAGCCAGTTTGGACCATAATAATAGTTAGGAGAAGCTACAAACTCATTTAATATAATAAGCACCACTGATGAAGTAGCAATTGCAACAATAGATTTATATACATATCCTCGATTTAATTTAAAAAAAGCTAAAATTAAAAGAGGAATATTCATACCTAAGACAAGCCAACCAGGATTTATTGCAGGATTTATATAATAAATTGCTGCAGCTATACCCGTTAATCCGCCAGGGGCAAATCTGTTTGGCAGTATAAAAATAAAGACAGAAATACCCGCTATTGCCGAAGCTAAAAATACTATAATATAAATAATTATAGTGCTTCTTATTTTTTTGTTTTTATCTAATGTTGTCATTTTTTTATTGCTCCTATCTTGTTAATAAAAACTCTTTTAATGCCTCATTATTTTCTTGCTCACTCAATGCTTTAAGTGCTTGCATTCCAGCCTCACTTATATCTTTTACATATTTATCCAATAAAAATTTTAGCGGCTCTGGTCTTAAAGAAAATACTCTTGCCGCAGTCACTAAACACCAATCCCCACGCATGTCTACTCCTTTAATATTTAACAAATGAATGGTAGACATATAACCATTCATAATAGCTTTTAATATACTATCCCTATCAGGAATCAAGTCAAACCCTCTTGCATAAATATATTCAATCGCCTTATCTCTGCCGCCTGCTATACTAGCATCAAATGCCTCTTGCATTCTGTTTTGATACAAATTAATTAGCTCTAATGATTCTTCCCTTTTTAATTCTAAGCACTCAATAATTATATGCAGCGGAACATCTTCAAGCATCTGCCTTAAAGAAACACCATATTTATCACCAATTGTTTTAGCTTTCTCCACATTACCTTCTAATAGCATAGTCTTAAAATAATGTAATATGTATTCTTTAGAAAATCCTGTTTTTAAAATAGCAAGATCAATTAACTCAAAAAACTTTTGCTCTTTTTCTTCATCAAAAGCACCTCTCTGACACATACCTGATAAATAATTTCTTGACAAAGGCTCAGCTAATGCCCCCACACCAATGAAATATCTAATCAATGAAAAATTATAACCTTTGCACGCAAAAAACATAGGGCGACAGCGATTAAAGTTTACTTCAGCGCCCTGTTTAATAAGTTCTTTAGCTTGATACAAATTTTCTTCACTCTCTGCCTCTTTAGACAATTCAACAAGTTTCTGCCCCAACTCTTTTTTAAGCTTTTTATATTCTCTATCCATAATTTGTTTTTTTACCTTTAAAAAAATATTTATGAAAAAGTATTATAACATATCAAAATTGCCTTGTAAAGTGTTTGACAAAGGATTAAAAAAATGATAAAGTATAAATATTAAAATAATGAGGTGTGGCGCAGTTTGGTAGCGCACCTGGTTTGGGACCAGGGGGCCGCAGGTTCGAATCCTGTCACCTCAACCACATGATTTTGCAAGCCAACCTCCATCGGTTTGCAAGCAGGGGGCAGATGATGAATCTGCCTCCTTTTCTTTACCATTTTGGGCTATTTTGTTAGGTTTTTGGTCTAAATTGGGGTTTGTGGTGCTTGCATTTCTTGAAATTATTTTGCTTGCCAAATCAGAAGTTTTTATTATTGAGACGCTTTCACTCAAATTAACCTCATTTTTATGCAAAGTTTGCAAAAAAGTTTTAGCGTTTACATCCGCTTTTAGACTGCTGTTTAGAGGCTGTGGAAGAACATTAAGAAAAATCTCAACTCGGTCTTGAAAAACCAATACTTTATTGAGTAAAGTATCAATAAGTCGCATTTTTTTATTGTGTGAGTTGCCATTCATTATTGTGCGGATTTTAGAAAAAATCGCATTGAACTCTTTTGGATTGATTTTGACTTCTTGTCTTTGCTTATTGTTTTGTTCCATCCGATTTTGTAAATCCTTTTTCTGATTTTCTAATTCATCAATCATTACCCTAATGCGATTAGCAATGTTGCTATCCTCTTCCATCATAAGTTTCTCTACAGCAGAAGTAATCTTTACCTCTATTGCATTGATTTGAGACTCATATTTTTTCATCTCTTCTTCGCCACTACCAAACTTTCTGACCCGATGCTCATTATACAGCCTTTCTACTTGCAAAATATTATTAGTGCTAATCAACTCTTTTATCTCTTCTATAATAGCCTTTTCCAAAATATCTCTACTGACAGTGCTATTGGTACATTTGTTTTCTTTCGCAGTGCCGTCCTCATTAGTTCTCCTAGCCTGACATTTATAGAAATTATAAAAACCATTTCCGCTCTTTCGCTCTTTGCGTTGTCCACGATATGTATCGCCACATTCACCGCATTGAATGCGACTTGATAACAAATAATCATCAATCGCAATAGCTGGAGGTTTATGTTTCCGTCTATCTAAATAATCTTGTACCGCCATAAATAAATCCTTACTAATTATCTGATAGCTTTCCTTTTCACACCTAACAACATTGCCATCTTCGTTTTTAACATAGTGGGGAGTACCATCCATTCGCATATCTTTTTTAGTCTTTCCATAAGTGTACACCCCCATATATCGCTCATTTCGTAAAATATTCTCCAGTGATGAGTATGTAAACCGATTTCCTTTTTTAGATTTGAAACCTCTTGCAGTCAATTCATCAATTATATCGCTATATTCAATTCCCAATAAAGTCTTTTCAAAAATAATTCGTATTCCCTCTGCTTCTTCCTCATTTATAGCAATATCAGGATAAGGCAACTTGTTTGATTTAAGCATAGGATTTCCATGCTCATCCAGCCTCTGTGCTTTTTTATAACCAAAACCCACTGTTCCTCCATTGAAGCCCCCCTTAGATGCGTTATGTCTCATATTATCTTTAACAACCACCGATTGATTATCGTTGTGATATTCAGCCATCATTTCCAACATCGCTTCCATCATCTTGCCCTCAGGTGAATCATCTATGTTTTCGGAAGCAGACCTTACAGCGACACCATGCTTTTTCAGTTCAAATTTATTACTGTAGCTCTCACCCTTGTTCCTTGCAAAACGGTCTAATTTATAAACTACAATATATTTGAACTTTCTTTTTTTTGCATCAGCAATCATTTGCTTAAACGCTGGTCTATTGCTTGTTGAACCACTCACCGCTTCATCAACATACCAATGAATTATTTTATAGCCAAATCGCTCTGCATAACTTCTAATATAGGACTTTTGTGATTCAATAGTTTCTCTGTTCTGATTATCACTGCTGTACCTGCAATATCCCACAACATACACAGTCTCTGTGGAGTTTTCATTATTCTTAGCCATTTGCCACCTCCTCACGCTTCTCACAGTTTGTGCAATAATATTCTGCCATGCAACTAAATATTGATTCCATCATCTTGCCTGCGGGCGATTCGCCTTGGGGTTCAGTAACTGATAGGATTGACACGCCAATTTTTTTCAGTTCAAATTTATAGAAATAGTATTCGCCCATGTTGCATGAAAATCTATCAAAACGATAAACAAGGATGTGGCTTATGTTTTTTGACTTAGCCTCATTTATCATGCGTAAAAACTCATTTCTGTCAGTAGAAATACCACTTGCACAATCTATGTACCATTCAACAATATCAATGTTGTTGGCTTTGGCAAATTCAGTGATAGCCTCTCTTTGCTCCTCAATGCTTTCTGTTGATTGACTGTTAGGATTAAACCTGCCATAAGCACTTGCAGTTTTAGTTGCACCTTTGTTTTTAATGTTTTTCATTGTTTTGTTCTCCTTTTGAACTTGACTAATTATATTGTATTTTTTAACTTAGCTTCACTTGCCATGCGTAAAAACTCTTTTCTGTTGCACTTCCGCTTAAAAGTGGTGAATAATGGGCTGAAGCGTATAATGGATGAGATTGTGGCGAAATCACCCCGAAATCATACTAGAAGTATGATGAGGGTTGTTTTTGCCACAATATCACCACTAAGGCGCCGACTACATTTTACCACTATTTAAGCGGAAGTGTAGTATCAGCAGAAGTTCCACTTGCACAATCTATGTGCCATTCAAGAATATCAATGTTATTGGCTTCGGCAAATTTTATTATCATCTCTCTTTGTGCCTCAATACTTTCAGCAACCGCATTTTCAGTTACCCCTTTGTTTTTAACATTTTTCATTATTTTGTTCTCCTTTTGAATTTGACCGACTATATTATCAGCCTTGATTTTGTTTGTTTTATTTTTCTTGTTTTCTTTTGCAGTTTTATTTGTATTCATGATTTTCATCTCCTTTAATCTTAAATAAGCATTCACTAAAATATTGTGGTAATGGATAAACTGTTCCATCATAGACAGGGGGGTCAAAAATCGCTTCAGTGAAATATTTGTATGGAATACGATTATTAGCATTTGCCAAATCCATTCTTGCCATGAAATGCACTATCGGCGATAAAACATCCTCGTCAGCTTCATCTCCATGAATAATCATATCCTCTTCTTTGTGCGACAACCCATTTTCAATGAAACTTAAAAGTCTTTTTGATAAAGGACTATCTTTATGTTCTGAAATCTTTTGAAAGTAATCTTTTGCCTTAATGCTATTGCTGTACATTTCATCAAAAAATTCTAACAATGGACTATAATGAACACTTGCGACAGATACAACATCTTCAACATCTTCAATCACCTCAAAAAAATCTTCATTGTCCCAGTCCTCATCATGCTTAAAAACCTCACTGGGAACAAGTTTACCTCCGCCCCTGTTAATAATGATTTTTCTCTGCTCACCATTATTTAACTTTTCCCTCATCGGAATCCTCCTTTGTCGTTTCATTACGACGGAAATCATGGCATAGAAAGTAAACTTTCGTATCACGAATCCCACACCATAATGTCTAATAATTTTTTTCTCTTATCAGCTAAATTTACATTTTACTGTTTTGCGATTGTGCAGTTAGTTTTTTGATAGCTTCTCTAACTTGAATCTTTTCAGCATCTGACAACTCAAAGCGAAATCTACGCACAGTAGACATTTCGTTAATTCCTCTCCATGCCATACCGATTTGCCACAAGGTCAGACCTGCCGACTTGATTTCATCTCGTAAATCTTGGTTTGCTCTTTTCATGTTTTTTCTCCTTTACTGCCACCCATAAGAATAATCGTAATTATATTAGCAATTATCATTATAATATCACAATGTTACGGGTGTTGCAAGCAATTTTGTGGCGATTTTACGATTTTTTTCAAATTTATCACAATGTTTTTTAATCCTTAGTTAAATCGCTTGACCACTGTATGGAAAAGTTGCTATACTTATTGCAGTATCACAATGAGGTTATACATGAATAATCAAACAGAAATAAAAAACGAGAATCCAAAATCTGAACAAGTGAGGGCTTATATATATAAAGACAAGCCCCCCATTAAACAAATCCTAAGTCTTTTGAATGCTAGAATGACTGCGGAAAATAAATCACTAGCAACAGTAAAAGAGGAGTTTAGATTGGAGCTATCTAAAACAGCCCCTATATCTCCAGAGGCTATTCGTTCATGGACAATAGGTTATGCTCGCCCTGATATGTCTAGGTTGCTTGATATTGCTAAGTATTTTAATGTTACAACTGATTTTTTATTAGGAGCTCATAAATCTAAAAGTGTTGACCCTAAAGTTATTGCAGCAGGCAAAAAATTTGGGCTAGAAGATATCCCGATTGAGCAGTTAGAAAAACTAGCACAGGATAAGCCTATGGGCAGTGATGGGAACATTGTAAGAGTTGTGCCAAAAGAGGGAGGCGGTGTTAAAACCATAAAAACAGCCGATATTCTAAAGGTTGTTAATATACTGCTTTCAGAATTAAAACATACTAATCCCAACAAAACTATTTTAGGTTTGCTAGTAGACACTTTTGATTTTGAGGGTGAACTTGAAGCCCATTACAAAATTCTTCAAAAACAATTCTTCTTGGATGATAGTGAAATTACACAGCTTAGAGCAAACAAATTTTACAAGACTTTAGTTAGGCTTATTGAACAAAACAAGCCTAAAGAACAATAAAAAAACAAACACCGCTCACTTTATAATAAAGGGGCGGTGTTCTTAAATACGATATATATGCTTTAACTATTGTGCAATTTTTTTCTTATTTTTCTGACCAACGCTAGAATCAAAATGTTCACGCAGACCACCGATGTTATCTTGAAATTTTTCTAGCAGTTTGTTTTTGATTATCCCAAATTTATCCTTGATTTCTTTCACGGCAAGCAACTCTCTTTGAATTTTAACATTAGAGCAATGATATAATGCAGTTATCATTGAATTGTATGAAGCACTTGAATTTAAGCCCAACTTAGTATTCCACTCACTCAAAACATCACTAAAAACATTATCCATTTCAAAGGCTTTTCCATTATCTTGCAAGTAGCCATCAAATGGAAGAACTATGCCCTTATCTAGCTCATAATGTTTTTCTATTTCACCCATAGCCTTATCCACACCCTCTTTATCATTATCAACTAAATACGCGTATTTGATGCCTTGCATAATGAAAAATGGTATGTGGTGCATTATAGTTGTTGCCCCTCTGCATGGATAAATATAAAAATTGCTCCCTAAATTTCCAAACAAAGACAGTGCATAAAAATCATGTATGCCCTCAACAAGAATCACATTTTTATCGCCTATTATCTGCTCATTAAACGGTATTTGCAAAGCCTCAAACAATGGTGCTATTTCTGAATACCTTGAGCCACTATGTGGATAGTTTTTCAAACTATATAAGCGTATCAACTTATCTTTTTCTTTCTTAACAATATGTATCTGATGTGGACTGATAGACTCAGGATTGAGCATATAATGAGAGTGGGTAGAATAAATAATCTGTGTTTCTTTATCTTTAGCTACCTTGTCTTTGAAATTCTTTAACAAACTAACTTGAGCCGCTGGATTTAAGTACAGCCCAGGCTCATCTAGCAAAAATAATATTCTCTTATTATTATCTGGATTATATAGTAATTGCATTATAAAGCAATAGTACCATTGAAAACCATCACTACGAGCAAGTAAACTAAGATTTTTTGGGGAAGTCGTGCCTTTAATTTGCTCATCTATAGAAACTTGTAATGTACTTTGGTTGACAAAACGCAAATCAAATTTTATTGATTCGGTAAAGTCTTTATCAGCACCTAACAATTTCCAAGAATTTTCAAAATCAGTTGTCAATTTAGTTATGGCTTTACTAATGTCTGTTTTTTGCTTTTGTGGATTGGTTTGATTCGCCACCGCCACTAATCCACGACCCTCAGTCGCCTCCACAAATAAATTATCAAAAATCTTTTGAATTATCTTCTATTTTTATATCAGTTTTGATTGGTGTCTTTGAGTGCAAATAATTTACAAATGGTAAATATTGAACAATTATCTCAGACAATTTATTTTGAGTTTCTTCACTTAACTCAAATTTTTCATGTGCAAAAGTATATTTTGACAGTTTTGTTTCCTCATCATAAAAACGAGTTATAACAAAGGCTTTTGACAATAAGGACTTACCTACCTTAATAAAATTTTCCGACCCTAAAGTCAATTCTTCCAACTCTTCTGTTTCTTCATTTTGTAATAATTTAATTCCAAAATCACTACAGACATTTTCATTCTCATTTAACAATTTTAGAAAAGTTTCTTGGAAGCCCTTACTGTCCTCTGGCTGAATCAAAGCAGAAATTTTGAATTTGCCCTCCATAGAATCATCGTAATAATTAGGTAAATCAACCAAATGATTTTGTCCTTTGTATTTTTCATCGGCATAATAATCAAAAGCTAATATAGCTTTCAATATTGTACTTTTTCCGCACTCATTTAGACCAATCAATGCAAGCATATTATCTTTGGTCAAATCAATAGTAAGGTCTTCTTTAATCGCCTTATAGTTGTGAATTGTAAAACTTTTGTATTTCAATGCTACTTAATTTATCTCCTGTTTCTTTTTTGAAATATTTTTATATAGATTATATTGAAAAACAATAACTTTGTCCAGTAAAAATCACATTATTTGTTAAACTATGTGATTTTTTTAATTTCGTTTATTAAGTGCTATTTTTTCATCAAAATATCTGCATAAGAATCAAGGAGCCAAATCAGTCCAAATACACCTTTTAGATGTTTTCCTAAATGGAACAAAAATTCTTGTCCCTTTGGGAGAGGTCGCCGTCTATCTTTTTTTGTGTGCCAGTATTGTATGTTTTGAACATGAATTGTTTCACAATTTGCCCTCATCCGTTTATCAACATCAATATAAAGTAACCATAGCTTAAATTCACTTCTTCGCTCCTCTTCGCCTCTCACATTATTAACAACATACGCTTTGCCTGTGAGGATATGCTCAACTAAATCGCCCACCTTAAAAGGATGGGGAATATTCACGCTCACACTTGCTAGATTAAGTCGTCCGTCTTTTAGCTCAACAAATTCACCGCTTGCCGTACATTGCTTGAGATAGTCCAAAACACTATCCCTACCATAGCAAGTCTTTGTCCTAGTCAACCGCTCTTCTTTGGTGTATCTCGTATGACCACCACCCATCATTGCAAAATGAGGAATGTTTAGATAGATATTGGGGATAGGGGCATCCTCTGCGTTTTGAGTGAGCCACTTATAGCCATACAATTTTTCCTCATCAGATAGATGGCTCATTTGAATAAGTCTAGCTTTTTCCGTGGTGCCAAACTGGTGGTTGATTTTGCGACAATGCTTTTCAATGTCAGCTGAATTTAGATATTTGTAAATATCAAAATCATTCATTTTTTTGTCCTCCTTAACGACGGTTTTTTATCTATAAAGAGGCAAAAGAAAAAAGCCTATCGTTACGACAGACTTTCAAAAAACAGCAGGATAGGAAACAATGTCGGAGTCTATCGTTCAAGCATTACCACCTTACCTTTTGGGCAGGTTGGTTGTGTGGTTGGCGAGCTTGTTCTCTAACACACATCTTTATAGATTAGTATCATTATACACTATGTTTAATAAACTTGCAACTATATTGTGGCGGTTTTAAGCCCTTATTTGCCTTTATTTCGCTAGTTTAACCAATTCCCTAAAATCTCCACCATTGCAAAAGTGTCCAACCTGCAATAATCTAAAAGGCTATTTTTGAGCCTGTCTTGCTCTAGTAGATGCTGTATTATAAATAAAAACATCAAAAAACAAAGCAACCTTTTTGATTGCTAAAATTACTAATCTTTGATATTTCTACTTAATGACCGTTGTATTTATTGACCAGACATCAAAACTTGTTTTATGTCTACAAAACTTTTAACAGAGCCATCTGCATTTTTCATTTTTGCAACATCCCATCCACTTTGTTTTGCTCCACATAATGCTCGTAGTCGCATAATATCCTCAGAATCATGATGTTGACCTGTGAGAATATTCATTTTTGATTCCGTGTCGCCCGTAAATACAATCTCACTCATAAAGCCACATTCTACAATGTCTTCAAGATTTTTAAGCGGCACCTCTGGTATCATTTGTCCAAGTAAAGTTGCAACTTCTCTTTTTATATCTTTATCTAGTTGTAAAATATATTCTAGCAAAACTACTCGGTCATCAGCTTTCAAATCTATAAATTTATATGCAAACATTTCAGCAACTACCCTAGAAATAAAAGGTTTTTTTTGCATGATTTGTCGTGTCCAGTCATCAACTGGCTTGGGATTGTTGTCCCAAGCAACAGGCTTTGACAGGAATTCTTGCATTTTCAAGGCACGCTGTCGCTCCTCCTCTATTCGCAGTTGTTCTGTGAATGACAACTTTTGTTTTGGCTCTTTCTTGTTTTTAGAAAAAAATCCCATTTTTATTTCTCCTTTATAATCATGCCAATCAATGGCATAAAAATCTTATGTTGTGTTTTTTATAAAGTTACTTAGGGCTATATGTACATTTCATACGGTTGCAGGAATTCAAATATAAACAATTTCTACATCTTCCTGTCGCCCTTGCATTTGCAACTTGACGGCTGTCAAAATTTGCTTGCTTTTGCTGATATTTACGGTCATTCTCAGCCTTTCTTTGAGCCTCTAACTGTTGCCTTGCAATCTTTTCCATCTTTTGCTGATGCTCCATTTCTTGATAGCCTCGCTTTCTTTGCAACTCTTCCTCTCTTTCTCTATACCTACGCTCTTCAGAATCTGCCATTCTTTGCCGCCACTGTCTATCTTCTTCAGCTTTTTGCTGTATTTGCAACTGCTCACTTGCATTTTCCTGTATCATTATATCTCTTTCTCGCTCCATTTTTAATTTGACTTCCTGAAGTAACATATTAGCCTCTTGAAATAACCTATCTCGTTCAGTTGTTTGCCTAATGTTTTTAATACTATAAATTTCAAGTGATATTTCATAAACAGGTTCTTCCTCAAGCACTGAAGCCACCTGCTTTTCACTATATCCTTTTTCAAACAAGAGCATTACTCCAATAAGAAATAAATTAAACTCCAAAGCAGATGGGATAGTCCATATTTCAAATTTTGATATGCCCAGTAATTTTTCTATGCTTTTAGTACCCAAAGAACGATGACTATCATCACCAGTTCGCAGACTGTATAATTTAGACGACAAAATACTTTTAATTTCTTTTTCATCAAATTCTTTATTTGATTTTATCAAAGACACTTCTTGTTTCAAAATTCGTCTTATTTCACCAATTGTATACCCACTTTTCAATAATTGAATAATGCCACTCTTCATAAAAGTGTCTTTTTCAAAAAATAGTGGGTGTCTTTTTTTTATTTCATCAATGTATTCTTCCACCAACTCATTATGTCTAATCTGCAATTCTCTCCTTGCTAACTCTTTTTCCTCTAGGGTTTTTCTCTCTAATTCCTCTTTCTCTCTTTTCTTTGCCTCCAATTCAGCTTTTTCTTTTTCTTCTATTTCTTTCAATATAGTTTCTATTTGGTCAAAAGTTTTCCCCTCCTGCATTGATGACATTAAGGCTTTATATTTATTGTCGCCTTTATAATTTTGTGCTAGGCATTTTTGTATGTATGGGACATTGCCAGTAGTTAATTTCAATTCGGTTTCTTGCAATTTTTGTTCTATCGGTTTTTGCTCCCATTTATTTTCAAGCAAAAATTTAGATATAACCCCATATTTTGCACTAAAAGATAATGGATATTTCTTTTCATTTATTAGTAATTGCTCAAAATCGCTTTTTTTGTTTTTTCCTTTGTCTTTTATCGCAAAAATGGTTGGAACTAAAATAGGTATAGTAATCAATGGTAACACAATATGAAAGACCCATACCGTCCAGGGAATTAAAGGCTCTGCATAAGGATTATCACTTGTACATCCAACAAGACTTATAATAGACATTGCCCCAAATATGACTGCAAATATTTTCTTTTTCATTACTATTCTCCATTGTTTGCAAAATAAAAAAGTCGCCTCAATTAAGAGACGACTTCCAACAGCCTTACTCCTAATTGTTGCGACACACCCAAAAACTATGGGGGAGTTAGCCGATTGGCTAGTCCGTCCCATAATTTTTGTTAAGGTGTATCGCACAATTACTATATCATATTTAGCAAGCATAATCAAGCGAAATTTAGGCAGTTTTTATTTATAGACATATTTAATAAAGTTATTATCTATTGGCTGATAGGCAAGCAGGAAACCCCCTAACTCTATCTTTTTGATGCAATGGCGGATATGTAATTGCCGATTCAACATCCCATCCTTTCTTTAGCCTAAGACTTAGTGTATCTCTTGAACACACAGCTAGAGCAGACAATTCGCTTACAGTATAATTTTTGCCATTATAATTAACAATATTATTTGTTCTGCGATTGTTGGCTTGTTGCTTTACAGTAGCCCAACAACAATTACTTGGTTCATAGTTACCATTATTATTTAGTCGTTCTAGTGTTAATTTGTCATCATAGCCATTAACTAATGCCCAATCTCTAAAAGGCTCAAAACAATGCCATTCATTGCTCACAGTTATACCTCTTTTTCCATAGTCCTTAGACCTATTTGATGTTAGGAGATAACACCTGCTTAGCATTCCTCTCCAAATTTTATACAATCTTGTTTTTGACCAACCATGAGTAATTGACCTTTTCGCAGTTAATTCTCTTTGTAGACACCCACAACTATTGCTTATGCCTCTTGTTAAAACTGCTCCAAGTATATTTTTTTCTGTTGTGCAATCACATCGGCACAACCAAACAACCTCTCCACGATTTGTTTTTGCAACTGGTTCTATAGCAACAAGTCTGCCAAATCTTTTGTTTGATAAGTCCGTTTTGACCTTGATTTTTTCATTCATTTTTTACTCCTAGATAAAGTATTGATTTTCTAATTCGCTGAAATTTTATAATCACTCCGCTGATTTTGTCCGCCTGTTGTGTTATAATGTACCAACCACTCATTATGAATTTTTCCCATAGAATAATTGGTTTATCCGAACACTGCTTGTAAGGATTGCAGGTCTAATTAAACTCCTTATTGACAGTGTTCCCCTCACTGGAAACCTAACCATTTGTGTCCACCAAACAGATGAACTTGTCGTAGTCCTTTGTAGTTGTGGGTCTATTGCCAAAGGATTTCTAAACACATTAACCACTTGACCCTCATTATTGATTTCTCTTGTGGTTTGATTTTGCTCTACCGACCCCGCATAGTCGTATAGTATGGGGTACATATTATTCTCACTAATTTGGAAACCAAACACATCAGTTATTGACGGATAACCAATATCCACCTCAAACTCTGTTACATCAGTCGCCACGCTTGTTCTTGTCAACCTTATAAATGCACCACCCATCTGATTTAATTCGTCTGCATTAAATTCCATCATGTACAGACCGTCTTGGTATAATACGACCCTTAATCAAGATAAATATTAAAGAATGCTCATTCACTCTGTCTCAAACCTTATAAACATGAAAAAATCTGATTTTTAACTACATAATCAATCCGTATTGTAAAAAACCAATTATCAATTTCACTCAATTTCGCACATCATTTTGATAATAATAAATGCTGAAAAGACCTAATTTTGTTATAGGGTTCATTTTTAACAATTAAACTAAAAACAATATGACAAGCTATAGTTTCCGCTTGATTTTATGATGACCGCCACTAATAAACACATCATCAAAAACAATAAATTTAACTCCAAAATCATAAAAGCCCATCGCAATATCTTTGTTTCGCAAGCTGACCTCTATTTTTTCTAGGATTTCATGTGAATAATAAATTCGCTCATCTTCTATGGTTACTCTTTCCAATAAATAATTAGCTATTCTATTAAACAATTCTCTTCGCAAATTATCAATAGACTCAAAATGATTTTGTCCATAGGTTTTAAGAAAAAAGCTGTTTTGATAAACAGTTTTCCTGCTTTGTGTCCTAAAGCAAAAAATCTCTTTTTCTAATAGCGTTCCTCTCATTTTTCCTTTTGGCACATAAATTAAAGCATGAAAATGAAGAAACCCATCATCCGACACCTCAAAAGCGCCTGCACAAATCCAACCCCATTTAGAGCGAAAGTGTGAAATGGTTCTTTTTAGTTTTTTGCGAAAATTCTTAGCAGTATGTTTTTGTGGGTCATTGGTAAATGTAACAAAATAATTAAAGCGATTAGTGTTTACTTTTCTTCTAAAACGGCGATAGCGTTTGTGTATATTCGCATTAGTACGCTTAATAAACTCATCTACAAGAAAGCCATCATCACCCTCCACACCATATTTAGTTTCCAACCTGCCCATAATATAAGATGCAAGATTTTTACCATCCAAACCAATTCTACGACCATCCAAATAAAGAGTTTTCAAAACATCTTCATGTGGTCTATGTCTATTATACCTTTTGCTACAATTAGGATTTTTAATTGGCTTATAAGCAATCCACTGACCGCCGTCATTATAGACTGAATAATTGCCATTTGAAAAACTACAATCGTAATCATACTTTTTGAATGAAAACAATTTTTCAAGCAAAGCATTATAATTCCTATTATAAGCCACCATCTTTATTTTTTGTAAAACCCCATCCACATCATAACCAACGGCATGATATATTGCTACTTCACTCATATTGCCTGTGATTTCATTTGTCTTTTCTTCTACATCCATAACAAGTCGCAAATCACCATTGGCATACATATCTGAAAGTTTTTTGTAATCTTTTTTTGCAAATTGTGGACGAACTTTGCCTTGTACAACTTGATTATTTTCTACAACGACATCCACATAATATATATAACTAGCAAATCCTGTTTTTTCATTAAACTCAAGCACCTCTCGTTTTAAGATGGGTGCTAAATTGACCGCCCCCATCTGACTACTTTTTACATTGCACAATTCTTGTGCAGAAATACTATTATTCACTCCGAACATCTCACACCTCACTTAACGGCAGATATTTTTTAGGAATAAACTGCATTTGTTTTAGCTTTGTCTTATCAATAGCAACTCGCACGACAAAATACCGCCACAACATTTCTTGGGCGGTTTCAAAATCTTTAGGAGCAGGGGCAATCATCACACGACCGCCATAAATTTTAGCAAATCTAACCTTAGTCCATTCTGACGGAATATTTGTAGCGTTTTTTAGAATTTGCCGTAAATTCTCTTTGTATGTTTTGCCTTTTGTGATATAATTAGGGCTATAATTGGATGGATTTGCAGATAGTTGGCTAACTATTCCATCACCGCAACCAAAGTCAATAGACTCGAACACTTGATTGTACTCGAGTCTATTTTGCATATCATTAGTGATAATTTCATCATTATTTTCATCACTCATTATGTGTCATCTAATGAGAGTAATGCCTCTGCTCTAACAGAAACAAAAATAAATATAGAACAAATAGTATAGAAATTATAATAGTATAATCATTAAATTTATGTTAGCTGTAGAATCGTGCCAAGAAGTATTTGTGGGCTTAGCGTGGTGCCTAAAGCATCTCTTTTTTATTTTTCTATTTCGCAATGTGCAATCCTTTTAGCAAATGACCTGCCGAAAAGAAAAAATCTCATTTCATTTATCCAATCTCTTGTTAAACAGCACTCTATATCATCATCTAATCTGTCAACAAATTATTTTTATCTTCATTATTTATATTATTATTTTCATACGCATCATCTTCACTAGCAATATCGCCCATCTCACTTAAATCATCCGCATTATTTTCTTGCTCTATCGCTACCCCCCCCCCCGAGTTAGCAGCATCAATAAAATTAACTTCCTCTTGACTAATCATACCTTCATCATCTTTAATTCCATCATCTGACTCACCGCTTAATCTAAACATAAATGTATCTGTATAATCAATTTCAAATTTTGACTGCCTTTCTAAAAGGGTATCTTTGATGGTATACATATACTTATAACAGTCAATCCTAAGGCATGACTCATGCATAACTGAAAAAACATTTGTAGTAGCCGCACCAGTGTTTACTTCAAAGATTTTAATTTGATTATTATTGTCACGGTTAATGCCTACATCAACAGTAATAGTAGGAATAAACCTAACTGTAGACTTTTGAATTACTTTAGGAATTTTATCTGCAATATGCATCAGCTGTCTATAAATACGCTTGCTGTCTGCTCCAAACTCATTAGTCAAAAATTGCTTTGTACCTAAAGTGACAAATCCTCCCATAGCTACATTTGATACCACTCCCTCTTTGTTTCCTACTTTAACATAGCTTCTGACAAAATTCCATTTTCCATCAGCACCCCTTCTAGACTCAACCCTAATATCAAACGGAGCGCCCTCTTTAGTGGTTGAATTTACATATTCTTGCACAATATGACTTTCTGTCAAAAAAGCTGCTGTGCATTGCACATCAAATTTCTTTTGACTCATTTTAGTTTTAGTACGATTAACCTCAACAATATATTTTTTACCAAAAAGGGATTTCATGTTAGAAATAGATTTAGCACCCACCTTAGTATCAGGAAGGTTTAATGAAATTTTATGCACGCCCCTGCCTTTACTTCCTTCAGAGGGTTTGACAATGACAGTCTTATGATTAAGTATATGCTGGTCAAGTTTAGAATTTTTATAATAATAGGACTGAATATTATAATTATAACAGTCGCTTTTTTGCAAAATTGCATGCACACGCTCTTTATTAAGGCGGCGAGTATAAATAAATGCACAATTAGAAAAAAGAGACTCAAAAATTTGCGGCTGCTTCCATCTGACAGTGCAATCACTGTCAACTATGTCAGGATACCTAGTCTCTTTTTCAACAAATTCTGCCAAAACAGGATCAAAGAAAAATCCTTTGATCGTTTTATTATCTAGATCAACACCATCTTCATAAAAAACAAAGCTTTCTATGCCATTAAAATGACACAACATACTTAATAAATATATTTTGCTTCGCTCTTTTATGGGTCTATCAGGATCTTTATTGAGTCTATTTCTAACTATACCTACTAACATGCATAGATTATAAACTATGACAATAATTTTGTCAAGTACTTTATAAATACTTTCTTAAAGTTTTTTGTAAAAATTTATCTAATATCTATAAATACTTTCTATCAGCAATCGCATTAGATTTTATACTCTAGAAAGTATGAAAAATCAAAATGCTGCGTGTACATTTGATTTTTGAGCTATCAAAATAGCATATGAACCTACACACCCGTTTCTATTTTTATAGACTTACCAATCCATGAAACTATTAAATAAACTCTTCTATGCAAAGATTAGTTATAAGGTGAGATTCTTTAGAAACGCTAGTCACACGAATATCACTTGGCTGGATTGCATGGTGCAGAACTATTTTTTATTGATGAAATCCTTTGCAGGATGACATAAATTTTTAATTGTACTGTTAAATACAGCAGCTACTCCGTCCTCATCTTAAATTTATGTCTTGCTATAAGCATCTCACTTTATATTTTAAAAATCTAACGGACAACAATAATTGCCTGTTTTTCAATTAGCAAAACCATCGCCTTAGCATACAGCAAATGCAGCAGCACGGTCGACAGCACCGGCAAGGGCGTGGGCATGGCGGTCTTCTTCTCTTGACTAATACTTTGGCACAGTTGCTTTTAAGTATTAGTCGCTTATCACATGCACCTAGTTCAACCGTTGATTGGTTGGTTATTATTCTCTCTCTACAGTTATTCATGGATACCCCCTTTCTTTGGTAATGACCAAATGTCGCCGTGCTGGTCTTTATAATATCTTGCGATGTGCAGACACGCTGGCTCTGATTCCACCACAAACTCCACTGGCACGCCCCCTTCGATGATTTGGTATGGGTATGTCACCCTTGCCCTGTTGCATGTGAGTTCTCCTTGAGGCTTATAACAAATGGCGTGGGCTTTAAACTTGATTGTCGTTGTTTGGTGCGGAGCCAAATTAAACTTGAATCCTTTGCTTGGATCAAAGGTCGGCTGGCTTATCCCGTCTTTCTCTACCGTGCCTTGTGTGAAGGCTAAACAGCATGGAAATCTATCCCTAAACTCAATGTCGTTTACTTGCTTATCGGATGCGTTCTCGACATTTATCATAAAGGTGACTTCTTTATCTCCTGCTAGGCACTCCTTATCGCTCTCTTTCTCTATTATGATAATTGGAGGTTCAGGGTCTGGAATGTGAATTTCACGAAGGCTGATATCGTCAGCACAAAAATCGTTGCCCCATGCCGCCCTCCCTTCTGATAAGAATTCAACTATAAGTTCTGTATAATCATCGGTATGGATTATTGCTCCAAGTTCTTTCCATTGCGGCATGTCTGTTCTTACCGGAATTTCCGAATCCATCTTTCCATAGAAAACTACTTCCCCGCTTGGATTTGTTACCCTTACACCAAAGTGCGGCGGTTCGTATCCTTGGGTCTTGAACATGTTCAAAAACCAGCCTGAAAAAAGGTAATAGGTGTTTGGCTTGACTGTTACATTAGTGTAGAACCACGATGTGCCGGGGTTGTCACCATTGCAAATCAAAAAACGGCCGGTTTCGTTGCCCGTAGTTTTGTCTGCGACTCTCCACCAACTTCCCAAGCCATTACTGCGATTGTTGGTCATCACATTCTGAATTCCGTACTCGCCGTCATCGGGGATGAAAACGGCTGGGTCAGGCAAGGTGTATTGAAAGTCAGGCACAAGCCCCGGATATGGCGGTTCAGGCAATGCTCCACGGTTAATTGGACTTCCTTGTTCAAAGCTGCCAAATGTTCCTTCATCAGCATCATCAATCAGGTTTTCTGGGTCAACGACTACTCCAACTGGTATAATGTTCATTGGGGTGTAAATCACTGGGCCTAGCCGAAAAACTAGCCCAGTGATGTCTGCCCCTGTACAGATTATTTGGTAAGTGCTTTGACTTAGGAAATCTAAATTTGTCGCAGCGGGTGCTGGGCTTGGGGCTGCCGTTATGGGTGGAGTTGTTGAAGTAATGTGCTGCCCACCAGTCGCAGTTCCAAAGTCAACTGGCGACGGTATTGCTCCTGCTATCCCCCAAGCCACAACTACATTGTAAGTGCCGTTTATTACACCAGTAAATCGAAATTCGCCAGTTGGTGTTGTTTGAGCGGCGATAAACATGCCCGTGCTTGTTTCTTGCAAGGCAACTGCAACCAAAGGAATTGGTGCAGTTGCGGTCGCCGTCCTGCCTGCGTCGTAATAAACATAACCACTTATGATTGCCATAGCTCTTCCCCTTTGTTTTTTAGTTTACATGCACTCTGAAGCAGATTGTGATTTCTTCGTCCTCTTCAATTTCGTTGATGTGGTAGGTCAATTTTCTATCTGCTGGGTCGTATATTGGTGTTGCTGGCGTTCCGTTTACAGTAAATGAGCCTGCCACATAACTTGTGCCTGCCGCAAGCACGTCACGGAATGTCAAGTCCTCTAAATCAACTCCGCTCTCATTCTTGATTCGGGTACACCATCTGATTGTTCCGCCTTCGACTGTATAGCGGCAACCCGGCATCTTCTCGATTTCAAGTCTAATTTTGGTTACTTCTGCCTCGTTACTTTCAAGCGAGAATGTTTCGTCGCATGACTCGATGTCGATGAATGATTTGTTTTCAATTTTCATTTTGTTCTCCTTTTGTTTTCTCCTTTTTTTGCATAACCATACCTAAAAATGCTTGACCCCTGGCATGCAAAATCGGAGAATGTTTCTACTTCATCGTATGCAGTTTCTTTTCCTAGCGTGCCTTTTGTTTTCAATAAAAATCTTTTTTGCTCCGCTTTTGCCGAAAATCAAACAAAAGAAGTATTTTTTAGCAGCAAAAGAAAAATCAACATAAGGATTACAAACTAAAGTATTGCCTTTCAAAACTCAAGAACACCTGCTTTCATTTATCTGCAAAATATATGCGGATGCTGCAAAATGCAAGTATAAGAAAAAACGATACCTTTCGATACCGCCTTTCCGTAAACCTCGTAGGGCGCTCAGGTTGCTCCTCAGCATTGCCCTATCCTTCCTACGAGTAAAGCAACTACATTATAACACAAAAACAGGCTCTTGTTTCATGCTTTGATTAAATTGTCCGAACTCATGGGAGTACTTCACCCACTGGTCACCTCCCATTGTAAGACCAAAAAAGTTGTGGCGAAACAACCCCATAAGCTGTTTTTGTGCAAAAAGTTATATCAACATTTTTATCGTTTGTCCTCAATTACATCATGGAGAACAGCGGCTATTTTAGCCCTCTCGTCGTCGCACATAGCTGCAACACGGGCGCAAAAAATAATTTACTCCTTGCTTATCAAACTGCCCTTCATGAGCCTCTTTTGCAATATCAAGTGCAATTTGAAATTCTGATACAAAATTTGGTGTCATTGTCTTAGTTCCTCACGCAATTTTACCCAAAGCTTCCCTAGCTCGTTCCTACCATTTTTGTCTTTGCCTATGCCCCAAAAGGTGTCTTTTGGCGAATCTTCGCAAATTGGATAGTTTTCTGTTTCTAATAGCTTTGTTTTTACATAAGGGTGCTGCTCTAGTTTTAGGCGTAACAATTCTTCCATTAAAGATACTTTGAAGTTATCAAAATCAGGGTCTTTTTTGTCTAAATTGCGCTCAGCTATTTTTTTAGATTCGTAGGCAGAAATAGCCCCCCTAATCTCGATAGCAATCGCTGGGTAGTGTGCTGCAAACTTGCCCGCCTGATAAGCATGCTCTACTGTTGGGTATAATTCGCCTTTATACATAATCGCAAAAGACGAAAAATTATCTAAGCAAAAAAACTCACGATTATAAAATCCTATATAATCATTTACACCTTCTGCTAACCATGGGTCTTTGTATTGTTTTAATTTAATCATAGTGTTTTTAATCCTTATTCTATTAGACTGCTAACATGAATTCCTATTACACTAGGCAATTCTTTTGACATGTCTTTTAGATTTTGCAGCGTATCTTCTATAAAGTACACAGCGCCATAGTCTGTAATCTTATCCTTTATATAATACGCTTTAAGTTGATGCTTTCCTATATTAGGAATTATAATTTCTTTTGTAGGAATAATGATTGCATTGCCCTCTTTGACATATGGCATGTGTTTTGCTAACCAATCTAGTTTCTTTTGTCTTTTTATACTATCGCTACACACACTAATAATTCCTATTGTTATACCTGCGGCATTCAGCTTGTTTGCTATTGTCATAGTAGTTTTAATCGGGCGATATTCATCGTAGTTTCTTACTTTTAGGTAATTTACATCTACTAATACCCCATCAAAGTCAAAGTATACTATAGCTTTTTTATTTTTGCAGTTTTCTATAATATCGTTATAAATCATATCTGCTCCCTGTAGTAAATTTAGAATTAAGTTTTGTCTTTTTTGTCTTAGTTTATCTCAACATAAAACTCTGCCATATCATCTAATCGCAAACAACCTAGTAGTCCTGTATAGTTAGCACCAGTATCGACTTGAATTTTTGCAAAGTCTTTAATTATATTGCTTTTATTGTTTTTTCTAGCATGTGGCGTTTTTATTATGTGACCTGTGTTATTAAAGTAGTGGCACGGTGTGTGTCCAAATATGACTGTTTTACTATTTTTCGGAATAGTGGCTGCATTTGCTAAGCTGCGGTCAAATATAAAGTGATTATAGTCTTGCTCTTTTATGGGCATAATTTTGCCATTAGAATCCAACTTTACGCCAGCGTGCACACATAAATAATCATCTGTTTCTACATAATAAGGCAATGATTCTAAAAAATCAATTAGGTCCCAAGTGATTTTCTCTTGCTCACCATAGAAATACTCCTGCAAATCAACAAGAACACTATCAATACTACCCTTGCCGTCAAACTCACGCATTACATATTGATAGTGCCCCAAAAAGAAATACTCGTGATTGCCGTTGATTGCTTTAATATTCGGCGTTCTTGCAATAAATTTAGCAAGCTTTATACATTCGTTGCCTTTATCCAAAAAATCTCCAAGCACAATCATAGTGTCGCTATCGCTAAACTTGATGCTTTCTAATAGCCGCCTAAATAACTTATATTCGCCATGTATGTCGGATATAAAATATGTTGCCATTGAACCCCTCTCTATTTGTAGATGATTTTTGCTTTACACCCTTTATTCCAATCTTTGTGCCACTTTTTTGACTGGTCTTTGCTTACGGTAATTCTTTGGTTTTTGCACCAGCCTTCAAATACATTTGCTCCTACATATTCTGCCTCTATCACAATGCCACCTGCTGTTTGATGCTTAGTATATTTGTTTGTCTTGTCAATGCACGCTTGTCTATGGACAACGAAAAGTCGTAGTATTTTGGGGTGTCACTACGAAAAGTCGTCTTCCATCTCTCGTAGGGCTGCGATTACCTCGTCATAGATTTCAGCAAGAGAGCGTGTCCGCCCCTCTGCATCTCGGCTTGCAACTCCTATGTGGGCTAGTATCCGCTCGTACTGAATTCCCGTGCCGAGTGCTATGCGGTTTAGCCTTGTGTTAAGGCGGTCAAGGCTGCGATTAAAGTTATCTGCCAAGCCTGTTACTTCTGCAAAAACTCCGCGCTTTACTTGTAGCCTCTCTATGCAAAGGTCGTAGCTCCTTGCCATGTCGTCTAGCTGTGTGGCGTGTCTTGTAAAGGCAGTTATCGCCCCTGCTACAACAGCAACTAGCCCCATTGCCATTCGGCTAAAGGTTTGAGCCACCCTTTGCGCCCGTTGCATTGAGCGAGTGACTTTATCAAACTGCCCAGCGATTCTATCCACTTGCGCCCGTTGGACATTGACCAATTGTGCATTGAACCTTTGCAATTCTAGCTCCGCATCTCTAACCGACTGCTCAATCTTTGCAAATTCTGCCGCTGTTATATTGCCTTGTTGCAGCTCACGATTCGCCTCCGCTTGCCTTTGGCGGAGCAAACTTACCTTTTGTGTGGTAGAACAGTGTGTACACATTCGGAGGTAGAGTTTTCCGGACCTACTGTTGGTCCGGAGTTGATAGACGCGTTTTGGCTGTCACAAACGCCCTCCGGTGCGATGTTTATGTCGGTTTGGTGCATTGGACCAGCTGTTGGTCCAAGCGGCACTGGGGCCTCGACAGCCGTTTCAATTTTTTCTTCTATTATCGGTACAAGTGTGCCGGATGATATCATATTTAGCTTAAAGTTGATTGTTAGGCTGTTGCCCATAATTTCTATGTTGTCTATGATATTTATCAGCATCGCCTTTTTTATGCTCACATCGGCTCTGTCGTATTTTGCTTCCCAATTATCTAACTCCTCTGTGATTACCCTTTGCATTGTCATTTCTTGCTCTAGGGCATATCGCTACATGCAATGCGGTTTATAGATTTTCTTATATAGCCTGTTGGATTCGCAGGCAAAACATTTATAGAAACTGAAACTGTATGCACATAAAAATTCAAACTTCCGGCATAAGTCGCTTGGTGTGCTTGTGTTCCTGCATTGCCTACAAAACCAGTGGGTGTTAACCAAGACCAGCCGGTTGGTAATGCCGGCGCTGCTTGCGCAAGCGTTTGCCCAAAGATTGCTGTTATTCCTGTCGGAGCTGTCGGAGCAGCTTGTGCAACATTGATAGTCACAGGGTATGTTACAGAATAGAAGTTAGTTGTGTCAACAGGTGTAAAAATCGCATTATGGGTTTGCATTCCTGCATTACCCACAAGGTCAGTTGGATATTCCCACGACCAGCTAAGCGGCAATGACGGTGTTACTTGCGAAAGCGTTTGCCCGAAAGTCGCACTCAACGCTGTCGGAATTGTATACACAGGAGTTGCTTGATTGATTGTAACCTGCACGGTATTGTTTACTAATGTAAAATTCCCGCCGCCGTATTCAATATCAAACTGTGCGGTTCTAACGCTGCCCACAATCTCATTTGGATTAGCCCAACGCCAGCCGTTAAGATTGGCAGTCAAGTCGCTTAATGTTTGCCCTTGCGCAAATACAACATTAAAGGGTCCCGGTAAACTCGGCGGCGTAGAAATTGCAGGTGTTATTGTAATCTGTACAGTATCATTTACTATTGTAAAATTACCACCGCCATATTCAATCTCAAATTGTGCCACTCTTACATCGCCGATAATTTGGCTTGAATTCACCCAGCGCCAACCATTTAGGTCAACTGTCAAATCATTTAGTATTTGCCCTGCTGCAAACACAACATTAAAAGGTTCGGGAACACTAGGCGGTGTGGCGGCTGCTTGTGTGATAGTAATTTGCACGACATCGCTTACAAGTGCATAGTTTCCGCCGCCGTATTCAATATCAAATTGTGCAGTCCTGACATCGCCTACAATTTGACTCGAATTAGCCCAGCGCCAGCCGTTAAGATTAACGGTTAAATCATTTAGCGTTTGTCCTTGCGCAAATACAACATTAAAGGGTCCCGGTATGCTTGGATACGATGGATTTGCTTGTTCAACATTAACCGTCAAAGAAACTGTGACAGATTTATATACTACTGTGTTATTTGGTGTCAGCGTCGCATAATGTGTTTGATTACCCGCATTGCCTACTGGGTCAGTCGGATTATCCCATGCCCAAATGCCTGCCGGGTCAACAGGCAAACTCAAATTGACTGCCGACAATGTTTGCCCAAATATAGCGGTTAGATTGGTTGGTGCCGTGTAACTTGGCGTTCTTAAATTTATCGTTATATTTGCTTCTGCCGTAAAGGTATCATCAAAAACAGAGGCTGCTGTTATTGTCACATTTCCTGCTGCGTGAGCAGTTACTAAACCATCCGCACCTACTGATGCTGTTAGCGGACTAGAGGATTCCCATTCTATATCTTGACTTGCGCCGCCTAATACAACAACTGTTGCTGCTAGTTGCTGTGTATCGTTTACATACATTGCAGCAGTTGTCGGACTTACCGAAATAGAAACTATTTCCGGCGTGACAGGTGTTTCACTAACTGTGATAGTTGCTTCAGCATATTTTGAATTATCAAATTGAGAACGGACAGTTATTGTTGTGTTTCCAAGTGCATGAGCAGTTACTAAACCGCTTGCATTTACTGCAGCCGTTAATGGATTAGATGATTCCCAATTAACAGCCTCACTTGCACCGCCGACCGCTGTGACTGCCGCAACCAGCTGTTGTGTACCGCCTATATTCATTGTCGCTGTTGTAGGAGAAACAGTAACAGAAGTTATTGACGGCGTTACATTCCCGCCTTCCTGCACAAATTGTGCTGCAACAGAAAGATTTGCTTGAACATTCGTATCTTGACGCGCTGCTGTCGTAAGCCCGTCGCTCCATGCGGTGAATTGCCACCCGCTATTAGACACAGCGGTTACAGATGTTCCACCATTGCCTTGACGAACTGATTGCGTCAAAGTACCTTGAACTGTTCCGCCTGTTCCTGCTGTATATGTCAGCGTGAAATAGGTATGTTGCGGGTCAGTGCCGCCGCCGTTGCAAGCAGTAAGCGCGAATACAGTTGTAACTGCCATTGCCATTATTAGTAGCAACATGAGTATCTTCGTTTTTTTCATTTTGGGTTCCTCCTGCGGCTTTTAAGGCAGACGCAACCTTTACATTTTAATGGACAATAAAAAAAGCCGTAATGCGCCCAAAGGCAGATTACGGCTTAACATATGCAAAAAACTTGTAAGCGCGGAGTTAATGCGCCAACATAAAGATGACTAGTTAAAAAATTAACTTGCTTGCTTGCTTGCTTGCTTGCTTGCTTGCTTGCTTGCTTGCTTGCTTGCTTGCTTGCTTGCTTGCTTGCTTGCTTGCTTGCTTTCTTGCTTGCTTGC
>Ga0131853_10000984_pt1 | contig 51735 bp, 46 predicted proteins | sample TergutLab28metaG_FD_92764 | JGI IMG/M metagenome (GOLD analysis project Ga0131853, IMG submission 92764) | Labiotermes labralis P1 segment gut microbial communities from Petit-Saut dam, French Guiana - Lab288 P1 (version 2) (version 2) | ecosystem: Host-associated > Arthropoda: Insects >...
CGTATACAAGGCATAGCGTTAAAAGTAATTAAAAATTTGAATTAAGGGAAAAAGATATATGGGAACAAAGAGAAAAAGGATAAAATATAGATGTTCGAACTGTGACACTATAATCTCCGATTTGGGCGCTTGTGAAGAGAGCATCTTGTATTGTGCTGTTTGCAAAAGTTCCCACATGGTAGCATATGATGGAAAAGAGCTGAAAACATCAGTTCGCTTTATGCGTGCTGGAATGGAGGTATCAGAAGATATAAATAACTCGGCATAGTATTAAAGGATATAACAATAGAAAGTAAGAAAAAGAAAAATACAATTTAATAATAGGTGCATGTAAATTGCGAATATTGGTGGGTAATCAATCCGTAAATCCTATATGGCAAATTGCAAGTGAATGTGACGATGCAACCGGAAGTTATGATATAGCAATCTTGACTAAAAAAGTTTAGACCTATATCAAGCTATCAAGGCCGCACAGAAACGAAAAGACTATGAGTCCAAAAAAAATGGATAAACAGTCGGTCGTTTCTGTGCGGTCTTTTTTGTGTTTTTAGCACTTTTGTGTGTCTTCGACACTTTTGTTGTTGGAAGAGTTCTAATAATTTGTATTTATATTTCAGAAAGATTTTTGATAAACTTCAAGAAATTTTTTATAAGTGTTCAGTTTAAGAACACTTTGACACTTAAAATTGAGTCATAGGCTTGTGGCAAAAGAGAAGTGTCCAGACACAAAAGAAAATGTCAAGACAAAAGGTTCGAAGACCTAAATAGAAAAGGGTTGAAAACCCAAAGGAGGAAAGCACCGTGAGTGCGTTGAAGCGGCGAAAGAGAATTTTATATGCGTTAAATTCAAGAAGGCAAGAAACTTTAGAAAATCTTGCGAAAGAGTTTAATGTATCTAAAATGACAATTCGTCGTGACATAGACGAACTTAGCGGCTGCTATCCGATTTATACAGAGCAAGGCAAGGGCGGCGGAATTCGGGTTATGGAAGGTTTTCAGGCGAATAAGGAATACATAAACACCGAACAAACACAACTCCTAAAAAGAATCCTGCCAACTCTTGACGGAAAAGACGCTCAATTAATGGAGGAGTTATTGGAACGCTTTGCTATGCCGGACAAGCCTAAAAAAAGAGTAATCTGACGGACGCAAAAAACCGATTTTGAATAGGGACGGCCGCCTCATCTAATCGCCGGAAACTTTTGTTTCAAATGCTTTCCGTTTACAGATTATAAAAAAACTACAACTTAATTAGCCGCTTAATCGTGACGGCTGCAGCCACAGACCAAAGTCATGACAAGAGGCACAAAATCCATAAACCTTGAAAACAAAACACAATTGAAATGCGAATTTGTTTTTACAAAAGGTTTGTGACAAAAAGCGTCATTGACGCAAAGGAGGTTTTAAGCAAATGGCAAACAACCCTAACAAGCGTCGCTGGTCAGTCCCGTCCAAGCGTGCAAAGAAGTATGTTGAGGACAGACGAGCAAAGGTTCACACTGCGGGCCCGAAAGAAGGAAAGGAGCTAACTGATTATGAAGCAGGAATTCGCAGCGGATACTTGCAATGTCAATCAGACCATGCCGCTATCTACAAATACAAAAAGGCAATGTCAGAAGGAAAGACAAAGCAAGAGGCAGCAGAAATCGCATCAACACGCAAACCGAAAGGTGCATAATCAACGGTTCAACGCAAACAAAAATAATTAATAGGAGGACAAGAAAATGGATATAAAACTTATAAAAGCCGATTGGAAAAAAGGCACAAGCAAAAAAACAGGCAAGGATTATATTGCGCTTGAAATTACATTGCAAGGAACGGAAAAATTCACCGTTACTCAAATGGTTTTTTTGAACGATATGCAGTGCCAACTTCTCGGAATTGAAAAACCGAAAGCATAGTGTCTTCGACACTTTTGTCGGGTTTTGCTAATATTAGCACTCTCCGTCAAGTTATCTAAGATACAAAAACAGAGTTTAATGGTGGTAAGTCGGCATGGGCAAATATCTGTGCCGATTGACCGTCATTATACTAACTAATTAACGACACTCAAAATTGAGTGTCGAAGGGTATCATTGATACCCGTTGTCTTGACATGATAGAAAAACTATCATGCAAGAAAAGGAGAAATTTATAAATGAAAAAAATTAACTTAAAAAATTTAAGAAAAAAAAGTAAACTTTTGCTTGCGGTGGTGCTATTGATTGCATTATTCGCAGGTTCTTTAATGGCAGGATTTTTTTTGAGTCCACGACAAACAATGGGGGTTGAGGCACAAGGAAATTCGGTGCAGACTTCATTCACTCACCCTTTTAGCGGTTCATTTGAAACAGTTTTTGACGGCGATGACGGGATTGTAACCATATATAATAACATTGCTTTTAATAGAATTCCGAACATCATGGACATGGCGTTTCATTTATATCACGGAAATTTATCTAGTCATATGCACGGATACACAAATTGGTACCCTTTTCATAATTATTATATGACGGGTTACGGTCTTGGTCCTCATGCTGACACATGGCCATTTCCGCCAAACACCATAATTTGGAGAGAAATTATCGGAGCATTTTTGTGGAATATACAAGGACCTTCTGTTAATTCGCATTTCACAGTTGTTTTATCATATTGGACATGTTGTTGTGACGGCTTTGAAAATATTGTTCTTGGGTATCATGTTATTTCTACTGAAGAAGGCATATCGCCTCCCCCCGATCCACCTGCACCAAACGGCTTTGAGTTTTCGGGTTGGTATAGAGATGCCGCTTTCACTCAACCATTCACAGGTGGTGTTGTAACAGGTGACATTACTCTTCATGCAAGATTTGTGCCGATAGTATACATTATCGGCTTTAATTTGAACGGCGGAACTATGGGAGTAACTTTTATGGAGTTTACTATTGAGTGTGAAACATTTATGCTACCCGTTCCAATAAGCAGAGGACGAACATTTGAGGGGTGGTATAATAATTCGGATTTTACAGGCACTCCGATTGCTGAGATAACACAAGGCACTTTTAGCAACTTTCAATTATTTGCCCGTTGGAGCATTAACACCTACACTATTACATACAACCTTAACGGCGGTTCTTTCGTGTCAACTGCTCCCGATACATTCACTATGAGCAGTGCGAATATAACACTTCCTATCCCACATCGTGACGGTTTTTTGTTTGGCGGTTGGTTCGATAATTCAGCACTAACCGGAGCGGCAGTAACACATATCCCTCACGGCTCGGTTGACGACAGAGAGTTTTTTGCAAGGTGGGAAGTAATAATCTACAACATAACCTACACCCTCAACGGCGGAAATTTAACGGGACACCCAACAACTTTCACTATTGAAAGTGATGCAATTACGCTCGTTGAGCCAACCCGCCAAGGTCACTATTTTCGCGGTTGGTATAGTAATGCAGAATTCACAGGCAATCCCGTTGCTGAAATTGAGCAAGGCACATTTGGAAATATTCGATTGTATGCTAGGTGGGAGATTATGCGTTTCACTGTAACATTTATTGTGCAAGGCGAAGTATGGCAGGAAATAGTTGTTGACTATGGCACAGTATTGGGACAAGCATCTTTACTGGATATTGAGAGCGGTGAGTTAGTGGAAGTATTTTTAGATTATTTTTTGTCAACGGCTTTTCATCTTGATAATGCAATCGTGGGCGACATTGAGTTGTTTGCTACAAGTGGCTTTTCCATAATGAACAGCATCACTTTTAATGTCAGGGGACAAAGAACTACTCACTGGCTTCCGCATAATGAGAGACTGAATGTTTTGTTCGCTCCTCAGCATTTCGGATATGTTTTCGTTGCATGGTATCATGATGAGGCACTTGAACAACGGGTTGCATTGACCGATAGATTGACATCAAACATTGAATTGTTTGCAAGATTTGAGCCTATTATTGCGATTGATTATGAGCCTATGCCGTGGTTTGAATTGTGGTGGGTTTGGGTTCTTGCAGGACTGGCTATTTTTGCCGGCGGAACGATTGCGATACTTGTCGTGAAGTTGAAAAGGGGGTAACAGTATGAAAAAGTTTTTTGCTATTTTTCTAGTCCTTATCTTTCTCTTAAGCATTGTTCTTGTTGTTGTCGGGTTCACTACGGACATTTTTGACCTCAATGACGGTGAGCCCGTCATAACTCGCGAGGATCTAGACAACGCACATCAAGCAGGCTTTAATCAAGGCTTTCAACTAGGAACAAGGGAGTTGCAAACCTTCCGTGACCGTATCGAGGAACTTGAAAATGAGGTTGAATATTGGCAAAACAGATATGCTGAAATGCGTGAGTATTTAGAGGGAATTATTCGAGAGTTAAACGAAAAAATACTTTCTCAAATGGCTCATGTTGATGTTTTGCATAATCTCATTATCTATCTTGTTGACTATGGCTTAGGTAATTTTTTTGAGTCAAATTCTTTTGAGTTCTTACAAACTTTGGAGCAAGTATACCTAACGATTTTAGGGCAGATTGAAAATGACATAGCATATTTGAATTGGTGGCTTGATGAGATTTTACCATCATTATTTCCGCCTATAACTCATCTTGAGGGCTACACCTTTGAACAGGTTGTATTCACGCACAGTTCAAAACTTGCACAGTGGAACGGATATAACGCGGTCAGAGAATTTGCGATTACCAACATTCAGTGGTTTGAATCTATGATTGGTGCCAATCCTTCACCTGATAGATGGGGAAGTTGGCAGGGACAGGCTTATTGTTGTTTTTCGCATAATCCGGCTTGTCCTAGAAACTGTCCTGCGACAGGGCGAACTCGTACAGAATGGGAAGCTCAAGTCGGTTGGACTACTTATTGGAATTGGTGGTATGAACGAGATTATTTTATTAGAGTGTATTCATTTAACAGGCAGCAATCAATAAATTTAAGACCGATTGTTGATAGATATTATTCCTTGCTGCAACAATTTAATCAACTTAGGGAAGAGCGACTAATTCAAATAACCGCACAACGGGCAATTGCCGAACACATGCTAGGCGGTCAGATCTCCGCTCGTGAACATTTTGAAACAAGACTCATTGAGGTTCGAGAACGCATAAAAGACAAAAGTGTCGAAGACACAGAGGAGGTGACTACATAATGAAAAAATGGGTAATACCGGTTGTGCTATTGACGGCAGGAATTATTATATGCTTATTGACCTATTTTGTCATCCTGAACTTTGATTATATGCGTGCAAGAATTAGGGGTTACGAACTGTTTTCGCCCTATTATCTTGAATTAATTCATGAGCAAGGAAAGCAAAGCGGTGAATATGAAGCAAGACAAGAGAGTGGCCGCCAAGAAGAGTATTACAGAAATATTATTGATGAGTTGGAAAGGGAATCTGAAAATCAACTAGAGCCCTGCACCGAAGAAGCAGACGAGTTAGAAAGAGAATTAGATGAACTTGATAATGAAACAATCGTTTTAAGGCTGGAATACTACAATGCCCGGCTTGAATTGCTTACTGCTCGGTATTCAATTGTTTTTGCTGAAATATCGTCTTTGCAATCGCAATTAAACGCTATTAATGTTGAATATGACGGGTTGAGAAATAATCTACAAATGAGCATTGTTAACTTGCAACGCTTAATGGCTTTGAGTGTAAAGCGGATAGAACTTTTGATGTCCTATAGCATATATTCCGCTGAATTAGTCGATCTGAACGCTGAAATCGAACAAATAAAATTACAAATAGAGGAGGCAACTATATGAAGTTTTTTAAGTCAACATCAAATATTACATTAACAGCAAGACAAGTGCTATTGATGACAATTTCAATTATTCTTCTTGTCGGATATATTTTTCTGCAATTTTTGATGCCGCAACTGCAAGCACCAATAAACGCAACTGCAGAAAACAATTTCAAAATAGAGAATTACGGCTTAAATATCGCATCATTTGTCCGAAGCACAAACCTTGAAGCACTGTCGGCATCCAACGAACACGCTGTCGGTGAACAAGGTCCTTACACAAGATACGAGGGCGATGTCTACACTGACTGCAACAGGCGAATTGTAGGAGTTTTTCATGAGGGTTTTTCGCTTATTCTAACCGAAGGCGAGGGTGATGAAAGCGTTGGCATTGTTGCCGTAGGCGGTTGCACAACTCCGCTGTTCTACATCGAAGAGACAAACGAAGTTATTGACGGTGCTGGCTCATCATTGCAGTTCTATTTCGACTCACTAAACATGCAGCACACTCTAAGGCTCGGAAACCGTCCTGTTCGGTCTAGGGGCATAAGTCCGTCATGCGAAGTTTTTTTGGTAAATATTCGATGGAACAACAACGCAAATGATGTCCGTCCGGTCTATGCCTTTCGAGAGCAATTTTACTATGGTGCAAATCTTTTAAACCCTCTTTCGTGGTTTCGTCGCAGTGATAGATACCGTTACAAATATTTTGACATGATGAACAGAGAAATACCGATTGAATGGGTTGTGACAAGACAAGAGCAACTTGGAATTTCTCGTGGTGCCAGACTTGCTTTAGCATTTTTGACTAAAGGCATCTCTGAAACGATTATGGATTCATTTCTTGATTTAGGGGGTGCGTTCATTCGGGAGCAATGGACACTATCAGATCTGAGAGTGTATTTAAGAAGCGAGCATCAGCATTTTTGGGCAAGGCTCGTGACCTATGACACACGGCAACACATCACAACTTTTGACGGCGAGTATTTGTTTATTCATCCCTACACTAATCAATTAACTAATTTTTGGGGTTTCCCTATATTCGACTCCCGAAGCGGTTTTCCCGTGTTTATTTATGAAGGGCAAATAGTCACTTTCGCCAGAGGTAGTCGGCGAGATGAGATTTATTTGGTTGAGCAGCCTTTAGTGGATAGTATCCTTTTGTTTAGTGCAACGGAAGATTTCTTCTTTGAGCATTTCGGCGAGGTATATATCGGAATCCTTGACAGCCCTGTTGGGCGATTAAATATCTTAGTCATTAATTCCGGAACAGATGAAAATCCGATATGGCGATGCGCTTTGGGGAATGACATATCAGACATGCTGCTTCCGATGCACATCTCGGACGGCTGGGGACGAGAGTCCGGCAACAGTTTACGCTATTTTCTTGAAGATCTATTAAATTTTAGCGGACTAAGCGGTTTCGGCGGTTTTTTAGATGGGTTTATACGAGTCGTCATCATCATCGGAATAATTCTCGGTGTTGCATTTGTCGGTTATATAATTTATTCGGTTGTAGTGTCACTCAAGAAAAAGAAGGAGGAGGGGTAAAAAAATGATAATAATTTGGATAATCGGAAAAATCATAAAAACAATCGTACTCATCTTCAAAACAATCATCAAAATATTGGTATTTATCATAACACTTCCTATCAAATTTATAGTATTTATCATCAAAAAAATGAGTGGAGGTGAATAATGCTAACAATAATATCAGGTGACATCGGCAGTGGAAAAACGGCTCTTGCAACAATGTTCGCACTAATGAGAATGGGCGGAACATCTGCCTTAGTCGATATATCTCGATTAAGGCAGTATGTTCGGAGTCTCAACAAAGCAGGGCATCAGTTGTCACAACTTAAAAACCATCTTGTCTACACTGACTATGATGTTTACTTGCGAGAAGAATTTCAACGACCACAGAAAAATCGTTTCGTGGACGGATGGCGGATTGGCTATGACAACCCATTTCAAGAGACGGACTATTTACCTCCGTATTCATTCATAGGCTTGGATGAAGCACAGATGTATTACGACAGCAGAAGAAAATATATGCCGCCTTTTGTAGTGAACTATTTTGCACAACACAGGCATTATCATCTTGACATTGTTTTGACTTGTCAGCGACCAGTCAGTATTGATAAGGCAATCAGAGGACTGTGTGAGAGATTTATTTTCATTCTCAAACTATCTCATCAAAAGGACAAGTTTGGAAATATTATCTACACAAAATGGAATTGCTTAGAGTTTTCATCAACTGAGAGTGCAGAAAGATTTTCTGACACCAAAAGCAATTTCAGTGAAGGGATGCCAACAGCCTACGAATACTGGGGTAACATTTTCTCGTGCTACAACTCATACGGCTATCACAAATATTTCCTCGAAGGAAGAGAAAACCAAGATTTCTACTACGGCGGTCGCGGAGGACTTCCGCAGATTCAAGTCCCTCAAGGGTGGCTAGAGCCGCCTAAACGCAGTGCTAAAGCACAAAAGGAGCAATATGTTTTTCAATAAAAAAACCAAGAAAAAGGCTTTGTCATATTTGGATCTTTTGACCGAGCCTGCACAAAAGGCATACATGCATCTCATGTCAATTGGTGAAACTGCACCCGACATTCATGCAGTATTTCCTAATTCACAAGAAGAAAAATCAAAGGTCATTCTAGGTCAAGATGTAGTCCTGTATTTTGCCAAAACCATACTATGGGCTTTCAAGAAGGATTGGAAAGCAATCAAAAAAGAAGCAAAATTTCTCTCTCAAAATGATGTGGTTGAACGCAAAGAGAAAGCAAAAAAGGTGAGTGAAAAAGCATTAAAAGACCTTGAAAATGCTTTAAAATTGCAACAGCATAACGCATTACAACAAGGCGAGGAGCAACAACAATTATTGTCGCAAGGAGAAAAGCAGTCCTAAAGTTGGTTGGTATGCAAATTGCATACCAACAAAAAAAGGCTTGTTTGCTAAAGTGCGAACAAAAACAAAGCCATGCGAACAGGGAATGGCGCGAAAAGGGCTCCGCCCTCGCGCCCCTGTTCGCATGGCTGTTTATTATAACAAATAAAAATAAGTTGGCGAACATTAACCGCAAGTGTCATCGACACAAGTATCATTGATACAAGCATCATTGATGCAAAGGAGAAACAAATTATGAATGAAGAAATTAAAAATGTTATTGAAGTAGGTAAAGTAAAACATTACCAAGAAATAATTGACGACTATGGTCGCACGGAAGATGAAAAATTACTTCCAAAAGTAAAATATGGCACCGGATATATCGCCGGGGTCAGCGGCAAACGAATTAGTCCTCTAGGTGACAATAATTATTATGACTATGGTTTTGAAGCAGGCACAAGAGATAGGGAGTGGCACGAGAAAAAGAAAAAGAATGATTGCAAAAAAGAAATTTTTGATTATGGTAAGATTGTGATTAGCCATAGGCTTAACATACATAAACCGATTTGTCACGATAAGATACTAATTGATAAAGGTATACTAATGGGAACAGTGAAAAAACGCGAAAATCGCAAAGATGCAATACCATACACCGAAGTGCAAATAATACATAAGGTTGGAAATAAGTCGGAATTGTTTAAGGGTTCTCTTGACGATTATTCATTATCAATTAAGCACAAAGGGGATATGCAGATCGATATATAAAATAAAACAAAAAAATAACTTTGATAATTACAAACAGTCGGCGGACTTTAATCGCAAGTGTCATTGACACAAGCATCATTGATGCAAGGAGAATTAAAAAACATGAAAAAAACTAAAACAAAAATTAAAAAGCCGGACAGGTTTTTCAAATCATTTTCGGGAGAATACAACGGAGTATCTTTTGAAATAACAAGAAGCAAAATGGACAAGCGTGAATATGTCGCTCAAAAGAACGCACTTGGGGTAAAGCCTAAGTCAAAGGTTGAATACCTTTATTGCGACGACGACATAGGTGGTCGCTTTCTTGATAAAAAACATTATGACAATTTAATTAAGAATAGTGAAGTTTTGTATGATAAGAAGAAAGAAAAATATATCAGAAGGAACTAGCAGTCTGGCAAGGGGGGGCTAAGTAACTATGTCCTTAGCCCCCCTCATGACAAGTGACACCTATATAGTATTATATAAGACGACTAAAAAATTCTGTCTTAAAAAAGCAGAAAAAACTCAAATCAAGAACCTATTTTCACTAGGTTTTTACAAAATAAGCGTCAGTTGACGCAAAGGAGGAAACAATGGATTATTCGAAAATTCGTTCCCATTGGTGGAGCGGAACTTGTTATCACAAGGAACAATTAGATGCAATTATTAACTCAAAAGATATTAAGCACTACGCATATATCTTGCACGACAAAGACAAAAAATCAGATAGCGACGAACTAAAAAAACCGCATTATCATTTCTTGGTGCATTTTGAACAGGCACAACGAGGTGCATGGTTCAAAGCATTTGCAACAGATGATATGGGGATTGTTTTTGTAGAACGCTGTTCAATTCCCAAAAGTGCATATGACTATTTAATTCACGATACACCGAATTGCAGAAAACAAGAAAAACATCTCTATGACCTATCGGAGCGTATTGGGAACATCGAAAATTTAGACCCAGAACAAGAGATAGATGAACATGCCGTTTTATATGAAGATATAATGAATCTTGTTAACAAGCAAATGTCATGGAAAGATTTTATTAAATCTAAACCTAAACGCATCCATATGATTTCAAATATCAAGACAGCTCACGACTTATTGTTGCGTGAAAACAAATTTGATAACACTTTCCGAACATTAGAAGTAACGTATATCTTCGGACAAACAGCAAAAGGCAAGACACGATATATCATGGAGAAGTATGGCTACAAAAATGTCTATCGTGTCACAAAATATGACCACACCGCATTTGACCAATATGAAGGACAGGATGTCATCGTATTTGAAGAATACCGCAGTTCTTTCAAAATAGAGGATATGCTTAATTACCTAGACGGCTATCCACTCATGCTGCCAAGCCGATACAACAACAAAGAAGCCTGTTATACAAAAGTCTACATAACAACAAACTGGACGCTAGAGCAACAATACAAAAATGTTCAATCCGAACACCCGACAACTTGGCAAGCCTTCCTCCGCCGAATTCACAAAGTTTACAACTTCGACATCAGCAAAGACAATCCCGTGTCAAAGGCAGGGGACAGAATAAAAATGACTGCTGAACAACTCATAGCACAAGGTGCTATTGATGATGATATTTTTTAATGTTTTTAAGATTTTTTGTCAAGTTTGCAATGTTCTTTGCAGCCTTCTTTGCAATGTTCTTTTGCAACCTTGATTTCAAAAATTATATAAAAAATCCCACACTAAAGCCGTTTTTTATCAGTTTTAAGACATAAAAAACATTTTTCATTGTCAAGGTTGCAAGGTTGCAAAGTGTGTCGGGTATTTGAAAAAAAAAGAGGAAAACAATATGAGTGCTGAACTACAAAAACAACTAATTGAACAAAGTAAAATGATTGCCAATCTCACTGAAACAGTGAGCCGTTTTGTCGCATTTTCTATTGAAAATACTCCTCGAAATAACCCTTTTTCGCTTGACAAAAACTCCGAAAAATGTTACAATAATCTTACACAAAATGAAGGAGGGTCAAGTAAAAAAGGTCAATTCGCAAAGAACTCAAAAGAACTCGACAAGGAGGAACAAGAGTTTATGCGAACACAAAAAAATGTCCGTTTGCGGAAAGACGGACGATTCGAATGGCAGAAAATGATAGCAGGTGTCTGGCATCGTGAAATTGATAAGGACTATCGCTCACTAAAACGCAAAATAGCAGAACATGAGAGAGAGTTGAAAAACATTCTCAAACACACTCGTTTTGCGTCAAGGTTGAAAAAGGAATATCCAATCCTATTTGACCTATGCAAAAAAAGTGTTGAGACAAGTTGCGGATTTGCTGATAATCTAAAGGGAGTATTAAGAAAGCATATTTCAAAATTAGATAAGCCGATAGATGAATATACTAAAAGCGACATTATAAAATTTTTGAATGAATTGCCGATACAGCCTAAAAACCCGTTTTATATACTCAAAAAGACTTATGCGGAGGCAGTTGAAGAAGGGATAATAGAACGCAATCCAATCGCAACATTAAAATGTCCGACCTTTAGTAAAGTAAAGGGAAGATGGTTTAAGATAGAGGAGCAGAAAATTATTCATTCAAAAAAGCATGATAGCGAAATGGCTGATGAGATTGACTTCTATCTAATGACCGGATGCAGAGCAAATGAAGCCCCAAATTGTGAGCCTGATTTTGACAATAATAGAGTGTGGGTCAATCGTAATAAAACCGACGGCACAAGCGGCTATGTTAAAATCTCTCAAGCCTACTGCGATATACTCCGAACCAAATGGCACACTATGTTTAAGCGAGGCGACGGCTTTAAGTATGGAGTAATCTTTAGAGATTTTCTTATAAAGATTGGACTTAAAATCAAAGGTATTTCCTTACACAGTCTGCGGCACACATTTTGTTCAAATCTATTCTATCTTGGTGCGTCTGACAAATATCGTCAACACGCAATGGGACACAAGGACAGCCGAATGACTTCTGAACGCTACACAACCTACGACCCCAACATCACAAAACAGGAAGTCCTAGACATCTACGGCAATCTCTATCCAAAATTTAGTGACTAATCGACCTGATGTTTAACTTCTCAAAAGACATTCGAAAACACCCTAGACCTAAAAATGACCTAAATCTGACCTAAAACTTTTCAAAAATAGAACTCAAAAACAACCCCAAACAACCCGTTTTACCCCCAAACACCCACTATTTTCGCTTAAAATTCGCCACATGGCACATCAAAAAGAATTGACATCTCTTTTTTTATGTGTTAGAATTAATTTATTGTGTTGTTTTAACAACAAAGGAGAAATTTTTTACATATGGAAAAAATTGAAAAACAAGCGATAAATGCTATTCGAGTGCTTGGAGCGGATGCTATTGAGAAAGCAAAGTCAGGACATCCCGGGATGGTTTTGGGGGCAGCACCCATGGTCTACACACTTTTTTCTCGTCACATGAGATGGAATCCAAAGAACCCGAACTTTGCCGGAAGAGACAGATTTGTTTTGTCTGCCGGACATGGCTCGATGCTGTTATATTCTTCATATCACTTGTTTAATAATGACCCAAAAACCGGAGGTTTGACAAGAGAAGATTTGATGTCTTTTCGTCAATTGATGTCAAAAACTCCAGGACATCCTGAAATGGAGAGAACTCCGCATGTTGAAACTTCAACAGGACCGCTCGGTCAAGGTTTTGCAAATGCAGTCGGTATGGCATTGACTGAAAAACACCTTAGCGGAAAGTTTAATAAAGATGACGCAACTCTTATTGACCACAACACATTTGTTTTAGTAGGGGACGGATGCTTGCAAGAGGGAATATCCTATGAGGCGGCATCGCTTGCAGGGCATTGGAAGTTAGGGAAATTGATTTGCCTATATGACAGCAATAACACCACGATTGAAGGCTCGACTGATTTATCTTTCACTGAGGATATCAAAACTCGCTTTGAATCACAAAACTGGCAAGTCCTTTCTGTTAAAGACGGCGAAGATATTAATTCGATTGATGCGGCAATCACTCTTGCGAAACAAGAAGCCGAAAAGCCAAGCATTATCATCATAAAAACAAAAATAGGCTTTGGCTCATCAAAGGAAAACTCATCTGAATCGCATGGTGCACCGCTTGGAAAAGAGGCTTTGGCAGTTTTGAAGAAAAATCTTGAATGGAAACACAAAGAATTTGAAGTGCCGCAAGATGTTGCAAAGTTCTATGGTGAAATAACTGCGAATTTGGCAAAACATGAAACTGAGTTTGCAAAAAATCAAAAGACCTACAAAACAAAATATCCTGTTGAATTTGAAGAATACTCTTCATATCTAAAAGGCAAAATGCCGGATTTGACTGAATTAGACGAAATATTTGAGTTCTCCAAAAAGTCTGATGCAACAAGAAATATCAGCGGAGTTATCTTAAACAAACTATCAAAGATAGTTCCGAATTTGATGGGGGGAAGTGCGGATTTGGCGCCGTCTAACAAATCATATTTAGACGACGAAAGTGATTTTTCTTATGAAAACTCAACCGGAAGAAATATTCGTTTTGGAATTCGTGAGCAAGCAATGGGAGCGATTGTCAATGGTATGGCGCTTCATGGCGGAGTTGTTCCATATGCTTCAACATTCTTTGTTTTTGCAGATTACATAAAACCATCAATAAGAATGAGTGCTTTAATGGACTTGAATGTTTTTTATGTTTTAACACATGACAGCATTGGAGTGGGAGAAGACGGACCTACTCATCAGCCTGTTGAGCATCTGGTTATGCTTCGTTCAATTCCTGATTTGAAAGTAATCAGACCATATAACTCAGACGAAATAGCATGTGCCTACATCAGTGCACTTTCGTCAAAAGGTGCAACATGTTTGGTTCTTTCAAGGCAAAATATCGAAAATTTGTCAAAAGGAAATGACAGATTGAGCGGTCTTTTTGGCGGTTATATTATTGCGGATTGTGAAGGAGAGATTGATTTAATCCTAATTGCAACAGGTGCGGAAGTTGAACTTGCCTTAAAATCTAAAATAGAGTTAGAAAAACAAGGCATAAAAACAAGAGTTGTTTCTATGCCGTGTATAGAGTTATTTGAAGCACAAAATGCAAAATATCGTGAAGAAGTTTTGCCGAGTAATATCCGTGCAAGAATTGCAATTGAGGCTGCTTCATCATTAACATGGGGGAAATTCGTTGGTTTAGACGGAGCCTATATCACTATGGACCAATTTGGCTCATCAGCACCTTCGGAAAAACTTTTTGAAATCTATGGTTTTAATGTTGACAATGTTGTTGCAACTGCAAAAAAAATGTTGAAGAAACTAAAGTCTGATGTAAAGTAATGCAAACTAATAAGACAGGATTATATATTCACATTCCTTTCTGCACTTCAAAATGCGGATACTGTTCGTTTTTTTCAATCATTGGGAGTGATGCAGAGAAAGAAAACTACATTAACGCCATGCTCAAGGAAATTGAACTTGAGCATGGTGTTTTTAGTGGTTTAGAGATTGACACTATATATTTTGGCGGCGGGACGCCAAGTTGTTTATCTAATGGGTTAATTTCAAAAATACTAGACAAAGTTGCCAATCGTTGCAAAGTTGATAAAAATTGTGAAATAACGGTTGAAGCAAATCCGGAGAGTTGTGACTATGAGTTTGTTAATGAATGCAAAAATGCCGGCATTAACAGAATTAGTTTAGGGCTTCAAAGCGATGATGATAAACTTTTAAAAAAAATTGAAAGAGGACACTCATTTAGAGATTTTCAAAACGCACTTAATATGCTCCTTAAAAACGGAATAACAAACATTAGTGTTGATTTAATATCCGGACTTCCAACTCAATCTCCTGGCAATTTTCAAAAAACTCTCAAAAATATTTCGTTATTACCCATAAAACATATTTCTTTATATGGGCTAACAATTGACGAAGGAACTTCATTTTATGCTCAAAGTATACAAACTAACCCTGATGTTCAAAGAGATATGTATGATATAGCAGTTGATATTTTTGAAACAAATGGTTTTTTTCGTTATGAAGTGTCAAATTTTGCAAAAGACAAATATAAATCTCGTCACAATTCAAAATATTGGGAGCATTCAAATTATTTAGCACTCGGGATAACAGGCAATTCGTTTTTTGATGATGAACGGAAAAAATGTGTTAGTTCAATAAAAGAGTATCTAAACCATGATTTTCGATATGAAAAGAATTTATTAACAAAAAATGACAAAATATTTGAATATATCATGCTTTCACTAAGAACTTCAAAAGGTATTGATTTGAATCATCTAAAAATTAACTATAATCACAACCTAATTGAAAAAAAAGAGGAGATAATTAAACGATTGATTTCGCAAGGATTGCTCCTTAAAGATGGTAATTTTTTGAAATGTTCAAAAAATGCTTTTTATGTTCTCAATAGTTTGATTTTGGAACTAGTTTAATATATATTTAATTACACAAAAAATTTACAAAAATTTTAAAAAATGCATGTTTTTTAGTTGACATGCATTTTTTTAAATGATATTCTATTGCTAGCAGTCTAGGGGGTGAGAGTGCTAGCAGACATTCTTTTGAGACTTTTTGGCAGTGTGTTATGCTCCATGGGTGAAAAGGTGAAACTATCTTCAAGAAAAGAGAAAATTATTCAAGCAATGGTTGAAAGTTTTATGGATAAGCCTCAGCCGGTTTCTTCAAGTGAAATTCAGAAAAAACATTTGCCTGCTTTGTCGTCTGCAACAATAAGAAACGAGTTGGCGGCACTTGAAGGAATGGGTTTTTTGGTTCAGCCTCATGCTTCTGCCGGAAGAGTTCCGACAATTGATGCCTATAAATTTTATGTTGAAAAGTTGATGCCGAGACGAAAGTTAACTCGAAGTGAGTTGAAAATTATCAAAAGGCATTTTCAAAGAAAACTATCCGAAATTGACGATGTTTTGAGAAACACTGCAAAAGTTATCAGCGAGATAACTAACTTAACATCAATTGCATTTGTTCAATCAGTTGGCGACGCTATTATTGAAAACATAAAAATTGTTCGCCTGACGCCGTTGACCGCACTCGTTATTATTGTCACTGACAGGGGAGTTTTAAAAGATGCACAAGCAAGCGTTTCTTCACATCTTAATGATGAATTCCTAAGTGATGCGGCAGATTTTGCAACAGTTGCTTTCAAAGGTTACACTCTCAATCAAGTTGCAAAAACAAAAAAAGTTATTAAAGAAGTGAAAAAAGAATTTGAGCAAATTTTTGACACTATTTTAAAAATCCTTAAAAACCATGTTCATGAAAATTCTGCTGAATTTGTTTTGGAAGGGTCATCAAAACTTCTTGAACAGCCCGAATACTCAAATATTGAAAAAGCAAAGGCAATGCTGGAATTGCTTGACAGCAAAAATGAACTGTTGCCGGTTCTTGCAAACAATGATGACATGAGTTTAAACATTCTTATTTCAAAAGATAACGAACTAAAACAAGGAATGCCGGAATGTGCAATAATCACTGCTAACTATACTGTCAGAGGCATAAATATCGGAAAAGCAGGAGTTATTGGTCCAATCAGAATGGATTATCCAAAAGTTGTCTCAGTTCTTGACCACATAGGAAGAACAATCAATCTTCTTCCGGAGCCCGGGCAAAATGATGATAACATAAAAGAAGTGGATGTTGAATACGACATAGAAGAAGACAGCGTTGAAGGAGAAGAGGACTAAAACTAAAAAATTAATCAGTATTTCCTAAAAACAAAAAATATACTTAATGGGAGGACGAGATGTCTGAGCACGAAAAAAAATATTCAACCGGTCATGTTGACAGTCAAAGGATGAGTGCAGGCTTGCCGCCTTTGCAAAAAGACCAAAAAATGTCGGCGGAGGCTCAAATTATTGCCTCGCTGAAACATGAGAATGTAACTTTAAAAGACAATATTGAGGCATTGAAGCAAGCGGCGGAAGTTTCTCAAATTGCTATTGAAAAAGAGAAAGCAAGAACAGCGGAAATGTCAAACCTTGCTGCTCGAATGCAAGCGGATTTTGAAAATTATCGCAAGCGGACAAAAGAGGCAGAAAGTCGTTTAAAAGAGGATGGTATCGTGGAAGTTCTGTCAAGAATTCTTCCGTGTCTGGATACTTTTAAACATGGAATAAAACACATCACTGATGAGACTATAGCCGATGGTGTAAAAATGATTTATCGCCAATTTAACGAAGTTATCGCCGGTTTTGGAGTGGTGGAAGTGCCGGCACTCGGAGAGCAGTTTGACCCGAACTTACATGAGGCTGTCATGCGAGTGAAAGTGAAAGACCCCGAAAATGTCAACATTGTCGTTGAAGTTTTCAAAAAAGGCTATAAACTTGGAGACAGAGTAATAAGACACTCAGTTGTAAAAGTCGGAATCTAAGAAAAAAAACAGTAGGGATAGTCATTGACCTCCCGAACAATATAAAAAAAATAAAAAAACAAAATTTAAAAAAACTAGTGTTTAAAAACACAGGAGGAATAAAAAAATGGGAAAGATTATTGGAATTGACTTAGGAACTACTAACTCATGCGTTGCCGTTCTGGAGGGCGGTGAACCTGTTGTTATACCTAATGCAGAAGGTGCAAGAACAACACCATCAGTTGTTGGTTTTGCAAAAGATGGAGAAAGACTTGTCGGGCAAGTTGCAAAACGCCAAGCGGTTGCAAACCCTGAGAGAACTATTATATCTATTAAAAGAGATATGGGCTCTGACAGAAAAGTTAAAATTGACAAAAAGAACTACTCGCCGCAAGAAATTTCAGCGATGGTTTTGGGAAAATTAAAACAAGATGCAGAGGCGTATTTGGGCGAAAAAGTATCAAAAGCAGTCATCACTGTTCCTGCTTATTTTTCAGATGCTCAGCGCCAAGCAACAAAAGATGCCGGAAGAATTGCAGGACTTGAAGTTATGCGTATTATTAATGAGCCGACAGCGGCGGCTTTGGCATATGGTCTTGACAAAGGTCAAACAACAAATCACAAAATCTTCATCTTCGACCTAGGCGGCGGAACATTTGATGTCTCTATTTTGGAAATAGGTGATGGAGTTTTTGAAGTCGTAGCAACTGCCGGTGACAACAAACTCGGCGGTGATGATTTTGACGAAAAAGTTATCAATCATCTTGTTACTCAATTCAAAAATGATAACGGTATTGACCTTTCAAAAGATAAAATGGCACTCCAAAGATTGAAAGAAGCGGCAGAAAAAGCAAAAATTGAACTTTCAACACTCCAAAAAACTTCAATCTCATTGCCGTTTATCACGAGCGGTTCAGCGGGTCCATTGCATATGGACTATGAATTGACAAGAGCAAAATTTGATGCGTTAACTCAAGATTTAGTTGACAAAACAATAAAGTTGACCGAAAGGGCAATGGCGGATGCAAAATTCACGACAAAAGACATCGACAAAGTTATTTTGGTCGGTGGTTCAACAAGAATACCTGCTGTTGTTGAAGCAGTTAAAAAATTATCAGGAAAAGATCCGTTCAAAGGCATTAATCCGGATGAGTGCGTTGCATTAGGTGCTGCAATTCAAGGCGGTGTTTTGGGCGGAGAAGTAAAAGATGTTCTTCTTTTAGATGTTACTCCGCTTTCACTTGGAATTGAAACAGTCGGCGGAATTTTCACAAAACTAATCACAAGAAACACAACTATTCCAACAAAAAAAGCCCAAGTTTTTTCAACAGCAACAGACGGTCAGCCTAGCGTTGATATTCATGTTTTGCAAGGCGAAAGAGAGATGGCAGCCTATAACAAAACGCTTGCTCGTTTTGAACTAGGCGGAATTCCTCCTGCGCCAAGAGGCGTTCCTCAAATTGAAGTAACATTTGATATTGATGCAAACGGTATTGTTAATGTTTCGGCAAAAGACAAAGGAACAGGAAAAGAACACAGAGTTACTATCACTGCTTCAACTAACTTGACTGAAAAACAAATTCAAGATGCAATAAAAGATGCGGAAAATTTTGCCGAAGACGACAAAAAACGCAAAGAAATTGTTGAAACCAAAAACCAAGCGGATATGCTTGCATTCAGCATTGAAAAATTCTTAAATGAAAATGGTGACTCAATAACTGACGAAGACAAATCACTTCTTAGAATTGAAATTGACAATGTCAAAGCGGCACTAGAGTCTGACGATATTGAAAAAATCCATGATGCAGTTGACACATTGCAAAAACTATCAAATGGTATTTTCTCAAAGTTGTATCAACAAGGAAACAATGGCGGTATGGGCGGTGAAGAAACTTTTGTTGACGCTGAACCGATTGAAGATTTGTAAGAATATTATGTGGGGAGGACGGCAAAAGAAGCCGTCCTATCCAACCGCATAGATTGAGTATATAATCAATCATATCATAAGGAAACGATATATATATGAGCAAAACGCATTACGACACATTAGGCATAAAAAAAGGCGCATCAGAAGACGAGATTCGCAATGCTTATCGCTCGCTCGCAAAAAAATATCACCCGGACTTAAATCAAGGAAACGAGGCTGCAGCCAACAAATTTAAAGAGGTTAATGAGGCTTATGAAACACTGAGCGACCCTCAAAAAAAGGCGGCATACGACAGAGAGGGACAAGGCGGTTTTTCCTCCTTCAAACAAGGTGCAGGTTTTGGCGGGTCTGGCGGTGCAGGCGGATTTTCTAACTTTGGTGATTTTGCCAAAGCGGGCGGTGCAGGCGGTTCTATCTTTGATGACTTTGTCAATATGTTTCAGGGCGGAGCGCAAGATGTCAGGGACTCAAAACGAAGCGCTGCAGATATTACTCTAAATGTGACACTAACATTTGAAGAGGCTGCTTTTGGTGTGCAAAAAGAAATCGCTGTTAACAGATTTGAGTCGTGTTCAAGTTGTAAAGGAACCGGAGCAAAGGGCGGAACTCAATATTCAAAATGTAATAACTGCGGTGGAACAGGAAGTGTCAGATATGCCCAAGAAACACCGTTCGGAAGGGTTGTTTCAATGAAAGCGTGTGCGCCGTGTTCAGGGTCTGGAAAAATAATAAAAGACCCATGTGCTGCATGTTCAGGAAAAGGACTCGTTCGCAAAAATGTCAACTTGAGAATAACTTTTCCTCAGGGCATTGAGCATGGTCAAATAATGACGGTTGCAGGCGAGGGGGAGCGCCCTCGTGTTGCAGGCGGAAAAAACGGAAATCTTCTCTTAATGATAAATGTCATGACTCACAAGTTGTTCAGAAGAAAAGGTATGGACCTTATCGTCGAAGTTCCTGTCACATTTACTCAAGCAATGCTTGGGGCAAAAATTCAAATTCCTATGCTAAAAGGAACAAAACTTGCTTTTCCGCTTCCCGAAGGAACTCAAAACGGAACAATTTTAAAACTCAAAGGGCAAGGCATTGAACACGGAAAGAGAGGGATAACAGGAGACCTTTTGGTGACAATAGAGATTGAAACTCCAAAAAATCTAACAAAAGAGCAAAAAAATATGTTAAAAGAACTGGACGGTCTTTTGACTGAAAGTAACTACGATAAGATTGCAAAATTTAATAAATAATAAATAAAAATGGGTTATTCTACAAATCAGTGAGATAGCCCTTTTTTGTGAAGTATGTGACGCATACTATTTAAATAATCAATAATTTTTATGTTATTCAAAGAGATAAGCATCAGCACAACAAGTGAGTTTAGCGAGATAGTCGCATTTGTTTTAGGTGAATTGGGAAGCCAAGGCACTTCAATTTTTGATGCAAAAGAAATAAAAAAAACATTAGAAGAAACATATTGGGATTATGTTGACGATGGAGTGATAGTTAATGATATTGAGGTTGTGGTAAAAGGTTTCTTTGATGATGGTTTTGATGAGAACATTGTTAAAGAGGAATTGGAGGTTTATGTAAAAATGTCGGAGTGTGAAACCGGAAATTTGAATTTAATAACAAAAGTAATAGATTCAAAAGACTGGGAAAGGGCTCACTTAAAATACTTCAAAGTAAAACAGATTAAGGATATGTTTATAGTTCCGACATGGGATAAGGAAGAGTGGAAAAAAAAGAGCGAAAACATTAAAAAAACGCTTTATATAGACCCTGGTTTAGCGTTTGGAACAGGGCTTCATGAGACAACTTCAATGTGTATTGAGCATGTTCAGCAAGTTGAGTTAAAAAACAAAAGGGTTGTTGATGTTGGGTGCGGAAGCGGAATACTCGGGCTTGCATCACTAAGACTTGGGGCAAAAGATTGTTTGTTTCTGGACATAGATGAAAACGCAATTATCGCAGTGCATCAAAACGCAAAAACAAATAACCTTGCAAACTTTGAAGCAAAAAACAATAGTCTGCTTGAGGGTGTTGAAAATAAGTTTGATATTGTTTTGGCAAATTTAACTGCTGATTTGTTGTTGAAATTAGTGAAGTATGTCACGCATAACATGCGAAATGACGGAAAAATTATTATTAGCGGCATTATTGATGACAGAGTTCAAGAGGTAAAAAAAGAGTATTTAAAACATTTCAAACTAATCAAGGAGAAAGAAGAAAATGGTTGGTTCAGTGCAATATTCAAAAAACAAGTTTAAAAATATTGATAAAAGCCTAAGGCGATTTTTTGTTGATAAGATTGAAAACAGGGTGGTGCTAGACGGCGAAAATCATCATCATTTGGCAAATGTGCTGAGACTAAAGGTTGGTGATGAGATTATCCTTTGTCCTAACGATGGGTTTGATTATCACTTTTTAATAACGAGCATCAAAAAAAATGAGAGTGATGCAAAGTTAATTAGGCAAGAAAAAAATTTGTCAACAAGCGACATAGAGATAACTTTGTATTTTGCATCGTTAAAGGGTGATAACTCTGAACTGGTTGTTCAAAAAGCGGTTGAGTTGGGTGTGAAAAATATAATAGTTTTTACATCACAATTCACAAACAATAAGAACATTAATCTTGCCAGACTCAATAAAATAAGCGAGAATGCCTCAAAGCAGAGTGGCAGAGCAAATCTTGTCAAGGTTGAATTTCTATTATTTGAAGAGGTTTTAAAGAGGTTGCCGACTCATAGCGAACACTTTTTCTTTTATGAAAAGGAAAAAATTCACAATATTCGCTCACATATTTCAGAAAAAGGGTTATATAAAAATTCATCAATAATAGTCGGAAGTGAGGGTGGATTTTCAGAAGACGAGGTTGGAGAGATTGAGAAGTTAAAAATAAAACCGTTATCACTGGGAAAATTAATACTGCGGGCGGAAACAGCGTCTATTGCCGCACTTTCAATTGTTATGCATGAACTGGGGCATCTTGAATGAGTGTTTGAATAATTGAAAATAAAAGGTAATAAACCGCAGGGTGAGCCCTGCACCCGAAATGCCTTCGACCGTTTCCTTCCGACGCAAGCGTCGGGGTTTTATACCTTTTGAGGTTGTCGCAAACCAACCTTTGGTTTGCTTCTATTATAAAAAGCAATTTGCGTCAAACTAATATAATATTTTAACTAATCAAATATGCAGAGAGGACAGCAGAGAATGAAATTTTATGTTTACACATTAGGTTGCAAATCCAACCAAGTTGAGAGCGGAAATATTGAAAAAATGCTCTTGCAACACGGATTTGAAGTGACAGGCTCATTGGAAGATGTTGATTTTTTTGTAATAAACACATGTTGTGTCACACATACTTCAGAAAAAAAATCAAGACAAGCAGTCACAAAACTATTGAGTGTGAATCCAAGCGCGAAAGTTTTCGTTTTTGGTTGCGCATCTGAGCGTGACGCTAAACAGTTTGAAAGAGGTGAAACAATACTCATTTGGGGAACAAAGAACAAGGAGCAGTTTGTTGAAAAAATTCTTGAAATATTTCCGCCAACAAAGCAATCGGGCGAAAAAACCATGTCAGAAAGTCTGACTTCGTTTGGTGATATTTCAAAGAGTGAAGATTTGGTTAACGAAGGAGTTTCATCAAAAACTCGTTCCTTTATCAAAATACAAGACGGATGTGATAACTATTGTTCATATTGTATTGTGCCTTTAGTTCGCGGAAGTTCTCGCTCATATGATATCAAGGGAATAATCCAAGAAGCGGCTGAAAAAAGAACCAAAGAAATAATTCTGACAGGCATAAACATTTCATCATATGGGCGTGATACTAATTCAAGTTTGACCGCTCTTATAAAAGAGTTAAAGCAAATTAATATTCGAAAACGCTTATCTTCGCTTGAGAGTGTTGTTATTGACGAAGAGTTTTTAAAATCTTGTATTGATTCAAATTTTTGTGAGCATTTTCATCTCTCGCTTCAAAGTGGCTCAAATTCGGTTTTGAAAAGAATGAATAGGAATTATTCTGTTGAAGAGTTTTGCGAAAAGGTAAACCTCATCAGAAAGTTAATGCCGAATGCTGCCGTCACAACTGATGTTATAGTTGGTTTTGGAGGAGAGAGTGAAAAAGAGTTTCAAGAAACTTATGATATTTGCAAGAAGTTGAAATTTGCCGACATGCATATTTTTCCGTTTTCAATGCGGAAGGGAACAAAAGCAGAGGAATTGCCGGATGTCCATGCTGAGATAAAAAAAGAAAGGGTAAAAACACTTGGCATATTAAGAGATGAGATTAGAAAAGAGTTCCTAAAATCAAATCTAAACATTCCTCATGAAGTGTTAGTTGAGGAACATGCAGACAACTATACTGTAGGTTATTCAAGAAACTACATAAAAATTTATTCAAACGCACCAACTAAAGAATTATTGACATTAACACCAAAAGGTCGCTATAAAGACGGTCTTTTAGTGTAAAAATCGTGTTATGTCAGGCATAGTATGCGAAAAACGCTCGTTACTCACATTTTGTTCACAAAAAATAATCTTAAAATAAATTTAATTTGCCTATCAAACTACTTGCAATATGTAAAAAAATATGTTATTATATGGTTATTGACTGAATAGACTATATCAGTTAAAAAAAAACTAAATAAAGTATACTAACAAAGTATAAAAGGAGATAAACCTCTAATAGCATGAGCGAGCCGCTTTGGTTGCAATAGTGCTTAGGGGTTTTTTTTATTGTCAATAATATATATGTGCAATTGCAGATAATGACGATGACAATGAAAGAGACGAAAAAGAGGTTTTAAAGAAGAAAGTATAATGGTAAAATTTTTTGCGGAATCTACTTGTGATTTACACTATGAGACCTTGGATAAGTATGGCATTTCAATAATCAAAATGCCTTTTACTCTTGATGGTGAAGAAGGGTATTATGACCATCTAAGAGACACGAAGATGATTGAAGGCTTTTTCCAAAGTATGCGTGACGGAAGAGTGTCAAAAACTCATGCTTTAAATCCAACTGACTATCTTGGATATTGGGAACCTGTTTTGAAAGAAGGGCATGATGTTTTATATGTCAGTTTTTCGTCAGTGACGAGTGCAACATTTGACAGTATGAGGACGGCGATTGCAGAGTTGAAGGAAAGATATCCGGAAAGAACAATTACGCATGTTGACACAAAAGGACTCTCAGGCGTTGCAGGCTACACTGTTTTAGAGTCTGTAAAAATGTTAAATGATGGAGCAAGTGTTGAAGAGGTTGTGGAATTTGTTCTTGAATTTAGAGAAAGAGTCAAGTGTTATATTGCTGTGGCTGATATTATCTATGCAAAAAGAGGCGGGCGAGTTTCGCTGGTCAAAGCATTGATAGGTTCTGTTTTGAGTCTAAAACCTGTTTTAACAATAAAAGAAGGAAGAGTTGTGACCCATACTGCTGTCAGAGGTCGCCAAAACGCACTCAAAAAAACCTTGGAATTGGCAGAAAAAGACGGGATTGACTTTGCTTATCCTGTTCTGGTTGCTCATTGCTGTGCGTCTCGTGAAGAGATTGAGTTTGTCAAAAAGTTGATTACAGACAAATTTCCGAAGGCAAGAATTGAAGAGAGTGTAATCGGTCCTATCATCGGCACTCACACAGGTCCTGACACAATAACATTCGGCTATATTCAAACCAGACGAGGCAGCCAAAAAGAATTAACTATAAGAAATGACACAAGTTGGATAAAGTAATTTTATTTGACTGAAACAATAACAATATTCTATCAACACCTTATGATTGAATTAAAAGAAATACACAAGACATATGTCGACAAGAAAGGTCGGGATGTGCATGCCTTAAAAGGGGTTAGTTTTAGGTTTCCGAAAAAAGGAGTGGTTTTTATTGTTGGCAAAAGCGGCAGCGGCAAGTCAACAATGTTAAATCTTTTGGGACTGCTTGACGACTATGAAAGCGGTGAGTTAATCATTAATGACAAGTCCAGTAAAAACTTTTCCGAACAAGAACGAGATGCCTACAGAGCGTTAAATATCGGTTTTGTGTTTCAAGAATTTCACATTATTGAAAAATACACAATTGGACAAAATGTTTCGCTTGCGTTGGAGATTGGACAACAAATCGCAACAAAAGAACAAATTGCCTCAGCGCTTGAAAAGGTTGGACTGGAAAACTATGAAAATCGTTTCGGAAGGAATGTTTCTGGCGGTCAAAAACAGAGAGTTGCGATTGCAAGAGCCATCGTCAAAAAACCGAAAATCGTGCTTGCGGATGAACCGACAGGAAATCTTGACAGTGTGACGAGTCGTGAGATTTTCGAACTCATGCGTGAGTTGTCTAAAGAAAGTTTAGTTATTGTTATCAGTCATGATATGGAGTCGGCTCATCGCTATGCAGACAAAATTTTAGAACTTAGTGACGGCGAAATTTCAGATGTCTATAGCGGTGACGGAACAAGTGACACAGTCCGATTATCAGTTGAAAAAGTTGACAAAGAACAAGTTGACAAACTGCTTGATGAGGGAAAAAAAGTAATACTTGTCAAGAACAAAAAACAAGAAGGGTTGATTGAAACAGCGGAAACACCTCCGCAAATGGACATAAAAACAAAGGTCAAAATACCTTTTAAAAGTTCTTTAAAATTATCGTTTTTATTCATGCGGGCAAAATGGATTCGCATGGCTTTCACAATCATTTTGGCAGTCTTTGCTATCGGCATTTTCGGCATTGCCGATGTTGTCGGCGGCTATGATGTCAATCGCTTGATGGCAGAGGAGTTGGAAAACACAGGTCTTCCTTTTGTTTCTATTGCGCTGTATGAAATTCCGGAAGAAACACTTCAAAGGGATGGTGAATTAAGTCTTCGAACATCTATGTTATCTCGTGATATTGAAAAATTCAGTGAGATGAATTTGTCGTTTTACTATCAACGATTTTTTCCATACAGAAAATTTGCTCGTCATATGTCATATACTGAATATCTGCACGGAACTTTTTGGGATCCGTGGACTAATTTTGTGGAAGGTTCAATTGAACTTGAAGACCCTTCTCAACTTGGTCTTAATTTATCTGCCGGACGATGGCCGAATGATACAAGTGAAGTTGTTATAACAAATTTTATGTTCAGGCGATATCAAACATTCGGAATAAGTTTAATATCAGAAAGCAATCAAAATGCAAATGAATATTTGTGGGGCTCACATCAAGTTTGGGATGAAGGCAACTTGCCAAGCGGAGCACAGTTATTATCATCATTCAGTCAAATTGAAGAGCGCGAGATATGGCCGGAAATTATGTTTGAGGGCAGGTTAGTCAGAAGTACACGCCCTTTAAGAATTGTTGGTATGATTGACTTTGATATATCTAAATATGAGCCGATTTTAATATACCGACCGCACGAATCGACACGCGAAGCACGCAATATAACGCGCGAGTTGCTTTTTTCGAGAAATATTTATTTAAACAGTTTTTTTGCGTTATCGAGGTTTTATGAAGATTTTATGCAATATACTGTTGGTTCACAAGTTCCTCCGCATATTTTTGAAAATCTTATTGAACATAGTTTCGGTGCAATTTTAGTGCCTGCAAACACTCATGCAGAGCGAATGAATGTGCTGCAGACACTGGAGCAACATGAAGGAATTTTAAGAGAAAATACTGAAGGAGAAGAAGTCCTTTTTAATTTTGTTGTTTGGACATTTAATGCTAATACTATTCATCGAATTGACGGCATGTTTGGTCTTTTTACTCAGATTTTTGCGCTCGCTGCAATTTTATTTGCTGTGTTTTCGGTGTTTTTGCTCTATTCATTTATTGCATCTTCCATAAGTTCGAGAAAAAAAGACATCGGTATTTTGCGTTCACTCGGTGCAAGTCGCTTTGATACTGCAAGAATATTTATTAATGAGGGAGTGCTCATTGCAATTTTGAGCATTATCCTTGCAAGCATTCTTTGTTTTCTTGGTTACTTTTTTCTTGATATGTTTTTTCTTTCCAATCTTGGCGCCGTTGCCGAAACCTACACCCTAATAAGTTTTGGAATTCGTCAAATATTTCTTATGAGTGCCGTGACAATTGCAGGAGTTGCCGCCGCCATTTTTCTTCCAATTTTGAAAATCGCCCGAAAACAACCAGTTGCAGTTATTCGTGAAAATGTTCAATAATAAAGCCTTAAAAAAAAATTTAAAAAATTTTTCAAAAGGGTATTGACAAACTAAAAAATGTGTGATATAATGCAGTTGTAGAGGTTTGTCCTGTTATAAAAATATGGGAAAAACTAAATCAATCTAACAAAACTTTTCTAAAAATGAAGAGAAGAAAAAAAGGAAAAACGAGTGGAAAAACAAGAAAAAATTGTAGAAAGAGTGGCAGTCATTGACATGGGTTCAAATTCAGTGAGAATGGTTATTGCAAATATTCTTAGAGACGGACATTTTGTTGTTTGTGATGAATTGAAAGAACAAGTTCGTCTAGGTCAAGACATGGATAGAGATGGTTTTTTGAAGCCGGCACGAGTTTCGCAAGCAATTAAAACGCTGAAAATGTTCAAAAAGTTGACTGATATGCATGGCGTTTCAAAGGTGTATGCCGTTGCAACAAATGCAGTAAGGCGAGCAAAAAATCAAAAGAGTTTTTTAGAAGAAATTCACGCAACTTGCGGTTTTAAATTTAAAGTTCTGTCGTCTCCCGAAGAGACGGAATTAATTTATCGTGGGGTCATAAACTCACTAGAAGTCCCCAAAGGCGTGATACTCGACATTTCAGGCTCAGGTGTGTCGCTTGTTCACTACAACAGGCGAAACATTCTCAATCAAGAATATTTCCCATTCGGAACAATGTCGCTCTCTGACTTGTTCTCTGATTTGCAGTTGAATCCGACAGAGCAGGCACAAATGATTCAAAATTATTGTCTTGACCAATTTTCGTCTTGCACATGGCTCAAGGAATTAGACCCAGATACTCAATTCGTCGGAGTTGGTGGAGCGTTCAGAAATCTTGCAAAAATCACAATGAGAAAAAGACGATATCCTTTTGATATGGTTCATAATTTTCACATTTCGGAAGAAAATTTTAGCACTATTTATGATTTGGGAAGAGTTTTAGATGCGGACAAGCGTGCGAAAATAAAGGGACTTAGTGCGGAAAGGGCAGATCTTTTTATCTCTGCTCTTGCATGTATTAAAGGTTTTATGGAGTTTTCAAACTTCAAAAATATAATAATATCAGGCTCGGGAATAAGAGAGGGGCTGCTTTATCAACACGCAGTTCCGACAACTCTTGAAAAGCCGATAAGCGATGTTTTGGGGCATTCTTTGCAGACTTTGATGAGACAATTTGATATTAATGTTAAACACGCTGAGCATGTTTGTTTTTTGTGTGTAACATTGTATAAACAATTAAGAGTTCTTCACAAACTGCCAAGACACTATTTAAAAGTATTAAGAGTTGCGGCACTGCTTCATGATGCAGGTCTAAAAATAAAATTCTATGACTACCCAAAACACTCATTCTATTTCATTTTAAACTCAGGGCTTCAAGGCTTTTCTCATCGTGAAATAATCCTTGCCGCTTTCGTTGCTATGAACCAAAAGTCTGAGGAATTTAATATGGCAGAGTGGAAAAAGTTTGAAAACTTTCTCAATCCTGAGGACTTGGTCGCCGTCTTGAAACTTTCGGCAATACTCAGAATTGCTTCAAGTTTAGACAGGTCAATGTCATGTGATGTCAAAAACATAAGTTGCGATGTTTTGGGCGACAGTGTTATAATGAAAACGGAAGTAGTCAGAGATTGTTCGCTTGAAATAAAAGACGCACTAAAAGCAGGACCGGAGTTTGCAAGAGCATTTAAAAAGAACTTGGAGATAATTTAGTTTGAATATTATTCTAGCATCAAACTCGCCCAGACGACTTGAGTTGTTGAATAGTTTGAACGGATTAGACATAACAGTCCTTCCATCGAACATTGACGAAAGCGGTCTTGAAAAATTAGAGCCGTCAGATTTGGCAGCAACTCTTGCTTTTAAAAAAGCAAAAGTTGTGTTTGACAAAAATCCTGATAGTGTAGTTTTGGGGGCAGACACAATAGTAGTCGTTAACGGTGAAATTCTCGGCAAACCAAAAAACGAAATTGAGGCAAAACAATTTTTTAAAAAACTATGCGGCACAACTCATGAAGTAATAACAGGAGTTGCCGTAATTTCAAAAAACAACATAAAAATCAACCATGCAATCACTCTCGTCACATTCAAGGAATATAACGAAGAACTGGTTAATAACTACATAAAAAACAACAATCCCTACGACAAAGCAGGAGGTTGCGGTATCCAAGACAAGGATTTGCAAGAACTTGTTGAAAAAGTAGAAGGCGATTTAAACAATGTCGTCGGCTTGCCGCTGGGGTTGGTTGAAGAAATGATAAAGAGCATGTAAAAAAATTAAAATTAAGGAGACAAAATATTTATGAAACTAGCAGAAGCATTAATACTTAGGGCGGATATGAAAAAGCAAATGGAGAGGTTTGTTACTCGTATTTGCGGAAATTGTCGTATTCAAGAGGGAGATGTGCCGAATGAAGAGCCGAATGAGTTAATCAAAGAATATGAAAAACTAGTCGAAAAATTTGAAAAACTTGTTGCTGATATCAATAACACTAACGCTGTCACGAAAAACGCAAAAGGTGTTTCAATTATGGAACTTATTGCAAAAAGAGATTGCCTTGCACTAAAACGCAATGCATACTCTTCAATTGCTTCGCAACTAAGGGGCTATAATGTCAGGGCGAGTAAATCTGAAATTAAGTTTGTGAATATCGTTGACGCAAAAACAATTGAGAAAAAATTTGCAGCAGTCGCCGCAAAATATCGTGAAGTTGACAGCGAAATTCAAGCGTTGAATTGGTCAACTGATTTGATAGAGGCATAGGTTTTTTTTGCAGTTTATTTGTAGGGGCGGCACTCTGCCGTCTCCGCTGTTTGATTATAATTACGACAACGGGCGTTAGGTTGCAACCCCTACAAAATAATACATTTAAAAATTCAAAAAAGCAGGTAGGCTCAAAATATAGGCGAACAGATACCTTGTCGTGGGGAATTAGCGACGGTTGTCGAAACCTAAATCGGATAATAGTGTAAGAACTGCTACTTTTTACAATTTACATTTGAAAGGGTATCGTTACACGGGCAATGCTTACAAGTTAAATACCATCTGTTGATATATTTTTGCTGAGGGTTGGGTAGTGGGATTTTTTTGGGTTTTCTGTGAATTTTTTGGCAAATCGTTTAATTAAAAATAAGATAATACAAAAAAAGAGATGACAACATTTTTAGTTGACATGCATCTTTGATGCCTTTGTGAGGCAGTTTCATTTAATAGTAATTTCTCACAAAGAGGTCGAAGACCCTTGACATCTTTTATTTTGTGTGGTAGAATTAAAGTAATAATATGTTATGTTGAGTGGGCAGTATGCCCCTTACTGGAGCAAACAAAAGATGACAACACTTGAAATTGGAATTATATACGGAACATCAACAACCTATGTCTTTTTGGCAGACAGCGGTATAGTTTTGAATGAGCCTACTTGTATTGCATTCTTAGGCGAGAGAAAACGCAAAAATGTTCGGGCGATTGGACAGTATGCCTATGAAATGACCGGAAAATCTCCTCAAAACACTTTTGTTATTTCGCCTATTTCAGAGGGTATTATTCATGACCCGCTTAGTTTGAGCATACTTTTAAAAGAATTTTTGAAAAAAATTGTATCAAATAATTCGCTGATTAAGCCTCGAATAAAGGCTATTGTCGGAGTTCCTATGGGACTGAGTGTTGCCGAGAGAAAAAAGTATGGAGATGTTGCTTATGCTGCCGGAATTAAGGAAGTAAAGTTGATTGAGAACATTCTTCTTAGCGGTGTCGGACTTCAATTGCCTGTTCATACTGCCTATGGCGGCTTAGTTGTCAGTATCGGGGGAGGAGTGACTGAAGTTGCCGCAATATCGCTCTCGTCCATTGTTCAAGGGTGTGCGATTTCTGTCGGAACAAATCTCATGGATAAAGCACTCTGTGACCATGTCAGCGGAAGATATAACCTTAAAATTGGAATGCCGACAGCAAAAAAACTTCGCATGGATATCGGTTCACTTCTTGAAAAAGACATTTCAACAACAATGGTCTCAGGACTTGATTTGTCAACAAAATATATTCGGAGCGAAAAGGTTAGAGCAGAAGATGTCTACAGTGTTCTAAGACCCTATTACCTAAGAGTTAGAGATGCAGTCGAGAGCATAATCAACATGCTGCCTCCGGAACTTGCCTCAGATGTTTATGCAAGCGGAATTCATGTTGTGGGCGGTGCCGCAAGAATTATTGCTCTTGGTGACTTTCTCTCCTATGAACTAGACCTTCGAGTTCACATACCACAAGACCCGGAATATGCCGCAATCCTTGGCGCAGGACAACTATTGTCAAACAAAACATTGCTAAGAGATATTCTATCACAAAAATAAAAAGGTGACTTCATTGCTTGCGTTAGTTCCTAGATTATAGGATATTTAAACCCCAGAGCAAGCGTCGAGGTTTTAAACCTTTGTTGAGGTTTGTCGCAAATCAACCCTTGCGAGCAAGTTGCTTTGCTCCTATTATAAAAAATGAAAAATGTTGAAGTTTGAAACTTTAGCATTTTTTTGTTTGACAAAAAAAATTTGATATGATAAAATAATTTCCTATGGGACTTTTTTCATCACTTGGTGATAAACTAAATCATGTTTTTTCGAAACTCAAATCTCGCGGCACTTTGACAGAACATGAAATTAAACAAGCCATGCGCGAAATACGCATCGCCTTACTTGAGGCTGATGTCAATTTTAATGTTGTCAAAGACTTTGTTGCCCGCATTAGCGAAAAGGCAGTCGGCGAAGATATTATCAAGAGTTTGACCCCGGGTCAGCAAGTTATTAAGGTTGTTAACGATGAGTTAGTTGCACTGCTCGGCACGACAAATGCAAAGTTGGAAGTTTCGCCAAAACCGCCGACAGTAATAATGATGTGTGGACTTCAAGGTGCGGGGAAGACAACGATGTGCGGAAAACTCGCACAGTTCTTAACAAAACAAGGAAAAAAACCGCTTTTAGTTGCTTGTGATATTTATCGCCCTGCTGCAATTAATCAATTGAAAGTTGTCGGCAAAAGCGTCAACACTGAAGTTTTTGAAAAAGGGACAAACCGACCTGACAAGACCGCAAAAGAAGCAATTGATCATGCGGTTTCAAAAGGCTATGATACTGTAATCATCGACACAGCAGGACGGCTTCATATTAATGACGAGTTAATGAAAGAGTTAGAAGCGGTCAAAAAAATCACCAATCCGACTGAAATACTTCTTGTTGTTGACTCAATGACAGGTCAGGATGCAGTAACGGCTGCAACTTCTTTTAATGCAAGGCTTGATTTAACGGGCGTTATCTTGACCAAATTAGACGGCGACACCAGAGGCGGTGCAGCGCTTTCAATTAGAGCGGTCACAGGAAAGCCGATAAAATTTTCCGGTGTTGGCGAAAAAATGGGAGACATTGAGCCGTTTTATCCCGACAGAATGGCATCAAGAATACTCGGAATGGGCGATGTTTTGACGCTTATCGAAAAGGCTCAAAGTGCTGTCACGGAAGAAGAAGTCAAAAAAATGGAAGAGAGACTTCTTGCCAATAAGTTCACATTTGATGATTATCTTGTTCAAATGAAGTCACTTAAAAAAATGGGGAATTTAGAAGAAATTGCCCAAATGATACCCGGTATGTCCTCGCAATTAAAAGGTGCAAAACTTGATGATAATGTCATGGCAAAAAATCAAGCAATAATTCAATCAATGACGCCAAAAGAAAGAGCAAATCCTGACCTAATAAAATCCTCAAGAAGAAAAAGAATTGCATCAGGGTCGGGAACAAGCGTTCAAGAAGTCAATCAACTTCTAAAGCAATTTGTCCAAATCCGTGATATGATGAAAAGTTTCAACAAAAAAGGTGCAAAAGGAATGCAAGGTATGCCTCAAATGAAACAAATGGTCAGACAAAAACAAAGATTTAAATTCTAGTAAAAATGACAAAAGAGAAATTTAATTTAAAAAAACAACATATTATAAAAAAACCATGACTAAGCAAAAGATTAACTATCAAAAAATTACGCCGATGATGAAGCAATATTTGGATTTGAAGGAAAGCCATGAAGATGCGCTTTTATTCTTTCGGCTTGGTGATTTTTATGAAATGTTTTTTGAAGATGCTGAAACGGTTTCAAGAGAGTTGGATTTAGTTTTGACAGGACGTGATTGCGGACTTGATGAAAGAGCACCGATGTGCGGAGTGCCGCACCATGCGGTTGACAACTATATTGCGAAGTTGATTGACAAAGGCTATCGGGTGGCAATTGCAGAGCAAACAAGTGAGGCAGGTCCTGGGGTAAAATTAGTTGAGAGAGATGTTGTTCGGATTGTGACACCGGGAACAATAACCGACACCAACATGCTTGATGAGAGTGAGAATAATTTTTTAGCAAGCGTTTATTATGAGGACAGTGCAGTCGGTATTGCATGGACGGATATAACGACAGGAGAGATGAACTATGCTGAATTTCATTCGCCGTTTTCTCAAAAACTAAATGATGTTTTGTCAAGAATTAAGCCGAGAGAAGTTATTTGCAACAATGAAATGCTCTCAGTCAGCGTTGAGTTATCTGTTGTCAAATTTGGTTCCGTCTGTCCTTTTTCTCTTTTTAATGATGAAGAGTTTGTCTATGAAAAAGCATTCAATAATATTATGCTTTTAAAAGAGACATCCAGACATGATTTGAAAGACAAAAAATTAGCAGCAAGTGCGCTAGGGGCATTAATTTCTTATATCAACAAAACACAAAAACGAGTTCTGGATCATTTGAATACGGCAAAAGATGACAACGCAAACAAATGCCTTGAACTTGATGGTATCGCAACTAAAACTTTAGAACTTCTTGAAAATTTATCAGATGGTAAAAAGAGAGGAAGTCTTTTGTGGCTCATCGACAAAACTCTTACTCCCATGGGTAAACGCTACATAAAAGGTCAGATAGTTCGTCCGCTAATGTGTCAAAAAAGTATTAACGACAGACTTGACGGAGTTGAGGCATTAACAGACAACATTTTAAGAGATAAACTTGAGAGTCACCTAAAAAATATTTTCGACATTGAAAGACTTAGCAGTAAAGTATCTAATGGAACTATCGGTCCAAGAGAATTGCTTAGTTTGAATGTTTCGCTTAGTGAGTTGAAAAATTTAAAAACTATTCTGCTTGGTGTAAACACAAAAATTCTCTCATCAATTGCTTCATCTCTTCATGATTTCAAAAATGAGACAGTTCTTATCAATTCAAGCATAGACAACGAGTGTCCAAATAAATTGTCACTTGGGCGAGTTATTAAAAAAGGTTTTGACAAAGAATTAGATGAGTTCGTGGCGCTTCGTGACAATATTGCAAGTCATCTTGCTGAGTTAGAATTGAAAGAAAGAGCGGAGACCGGCATTAAAACACTAAAAATCGGCTATACAAGAGTATACGGATATTTTATTGAAGTTTCAAAAAGTTATTTAAATTTAGTTCCTTATCGCTTTATCAGAAAACAAACTGTTGCAGGCGGCGAGAGATTTTTCACGGAAGAATTAAAAGAGTTGGAAGAAAAAATACTCTCGGCAAAAGACAAATCATCTCAAAGAGAGGAAGAGTTATATAACGGGGTAGTCAGTAAAATCAAGCAAAAATTAGACGAAATTCTATCTTCTGCAAGAGCGGTCGCACTCTTAGATTTCCTTTGCTCAAATGCACAAGTTGCAGTCGAATATAACTTCACTCGTCCAAAAATTGACGGAAAAATTCAGCATATCAAGATAAAAGAAGGGCGGCACGGAGTAATTGAAAGACTTTTAAAAAATGAGCATTTTGTTCCAAATGACACCTTTTTAGACGATGGTGAAAACAAACTAAAACTGATAACAGGTCCTAATATGGCTGGAAAAAGCGTCTATATGCGGCAAGTTGCACTCATTGCAATACTTTCTCATATGGGAAGTTTCGTTCCTGCAAATGAATGTGAAATGTGCATAATCGATAGAATTTTCACAAGGGTCGGTGCTCATGATGATTTTTTGAGCGGACGGTCAACTTTTATGGTTGAGATGAGCGAGGTTGCAAATATTCTTTCTAGTGCAACGAACAAATCTTTAGTCATTCTTGACGAAGTTGGACGAGGCACTTCAACTTATGACGGACTGTCAATTGCAAAATCAATACTTGAATACCTTTCAAAAAAATTAAAAGCAAAAGTCCTTTTCTCAACTCATTATCATGAATTAACCGAACTAGAGGGAACGCTTAGCGGCATTAAAAACTACAAATTAACACTCAAGGAAGTTGGCAATCAAATTGTGTTCATGCGCAAATTAGCAAGAGGTGCATCAAATAAAAGTTTTGGAGTAGAAGTTGCCCGCCTTGCAGGACTGCCGCAAGATGTGACAAACCGTGCAAAAGAAATACTAATCGGGTTGGAAAACAGGGAAATGATGAGAATAGAGCAGGTGAGTTTTGAAGTAGTGGAAAATGCTGCAAAAGATGCTCTCGTTCGTCCAAAATCAGAAATCGAACGCATTCTAAAAGATATTAATCTTGACAATATGACCCCTCTTCAGGCTCTGGATATGTTATCTGATCTAAAATCAAAAATAAAATAACTTAATAACAATTATGCATTATGAATTGTGCATTCTGCAAAAAAGGAGGGTAAAGGAGGGTAAATGATAGAGATTGAAAATTTAACAAAAAAATACGACAAGTTTGTGGCTATTGAGAATTTGTTTCTCAAAATTCCAGCGGGAAGTATTTTTGGGCTTGTTGGCATAAATGGTGCTGGAAAGTCCACTCTTTTGCGTATTTTGGCGGGTGTATTTCGTTCAGACGAGGGAAGCGTTAAAATAGACGGCGAAGAAATTTTTGAAAATGAAAAGAAGAAAAGAGAGATTTTATATTTACCGGATGAGCCTTTTTCAACACCGCTGACGACAGGAAAAGATATAGTTGCTCGCTACAAAGTGTTTTATGACCTTGATGAAAATATATTAAGGCACTATCAAAGAGAATATAAGTTTAATTTATTAACACCCATGAGAAGCCTCTCAAAAGGAATGAAACGACAACTATTTGTTTCAATCGCTCTTTCATGCAGTCCCAAATACTTGTTTGTAGACGAGGTTTTTGACGGACTTGACCCCAATGCAAGGAATGTTTTCAAAAAGGGAATAAAAGAATTAGTTGAAAGAACTGATTGCACAGTAATCGTTGCAAGTCATTCTTTAAAAGAATTAGAAGATATTTGCGACAGTTATGGTCTTATCGGTGGAAAAAAACTACTAAAAAGCGGCGACATCAAAGTTGAACAACATGATATACATAAATTTAACATAGCATTCAAAAAACCTATTACAGAAAAAGAGTTGGAGTTAGAGTGCATTTCATTTGTTTCAAATTGACGGACTTGTTTTTGTGGCATTTTGGAGTTGTGCTTTTTTCATGCTTTTTCTAATGATACACAATATGGTGCCATTGAGAAGACATTATGGATATGACCCTTGGAGCGGACATTCTTGGTATTGGTATGCTCGTCCATCAACCCCTGCACTAGAAGCATATCTTTGGTTTTCAGTTTCGCCTTTGATAGGGTTGTTTGTCAGGCAAAATAACGCAATCAGAGGAGAAAGTAACTTTTGGGGTTGGGAATATTGGTGGGTAGGCATTATTGTTTTGACAGTTCTCGGGATTTTGGCATGGGTAGGGTTGATTTTGCTCTCCAAAAAAGAAAAGGCGGAGAATGTTGACCAAGTTTCAAATAGTTGGTTTGGCTACAAAACATTAATACCATATTTCATTGCAGTGGGGCTTGGGGCAAGTGGAGCAACTATATGGCATAATGATTTTACAACGGCTTTAATACTAGGCTCAATAATAGTAGTTTCAGCATTTGCTTTTTATATACTCTACAGACGAACCATAAAACTAAAACTACAAGACATATTATCCATGGTCGGGGCTTTTACGATAGGAATACCACTAATGATAACTGTTTGGCTTGTGTGATGGGGATATGGAAAAATAAATATGTAGGGATGGAATCTCCCGCCTGTTGCTTGGCTTGCAATCCAACACGGGCTCGCGATGCTCACCCCTACGGGAGAGTGCTTGCAGGGGTGAGCATCGCGAGCCCGAATAAAATTTATCAACAATTGTGCATTGAAAATCTAGTATCCATTGAAATTAAAAAAATCCAACAAAAGGAGATAAAATAAAATAATGACAAAACGATTACTAACAGGCAATGAAGCGATTGCCTATGGGGCATGGGAGGCAGGAGTAGACTTTGCCTCGGCATATCCGGGAACGCCGAGTTCCGAGATATTGGCGAATATTGCTAAATTCAAAGATATCCGCAGTGAATGGGCGCCCAATGAAAAGGTTTCGCTAGAGGCTGCTATCGGGGCATCGATTGCGGGTGTTAGAAGTATTTGTGCAATGAAGCATGTCGGTGTGAATGTTGCGGCAGATCCATTGTTCACATTCTCATATATGGGGGTGAACGGCGGAATGGTGCTTATTTCTGCTGACGAGCCGGGACAGCATTCAAGTCAAAATGAGCAGGACAATCGTTGGTATGCGGTGAGTGCAAAATTACCTATGTTTGAGCCTTCTAACTCTCAAGAATGCCGTGATATGCTTTTTGCGTCTTATGAGTTAAGCGAGAAATATGATGCGCCGGTTTTAATGAGATTAACTACTAGAATTTGCCATTCAAAGAGTATTGTTGAATGCGGAGACAGAAAAACTGTCCCTGCAAAGCCATACAAAAAGGATGTTCAAAAGAACTTGATGGTGCCTCAAATGGCAAGACAGAGAAGGGTTGTTGTTGAAAAACGCATGAACGATTTGGCGGAGTATAGCGAAAACAATCCGTTTAATTACATTGAAAAAGCCACTGTAAAAACCAAAAAAGGCGAAAGAGTAGGGGTTCTTGCATCAGGAACTTGCTATCATTTTGCGAAGGAAGTTTTTGGCGATGCCGTTGCGTTTTTAAAACTTGGCTACACTAATCCGCTTCCAAACAACCTGCTTGACAAATTCATGAAAGAGGTGGACACACTCTACATAGTCGAAGAAAACGACCCATACTTAGAAAATTGGGTAAAAGCGAGAGGCTACAAATGCAAAGGAAAAGACACTTTCCCGCCATATGGTGAAATGACAGCGGATGTTCTTCGAGGGGCATTAACTGGAAAACAACTTCCTCAAATTGATTATGACAAAAGTTTATTAGTGCCTCGTCCTCCGACACTATGTGCCGGCTGTCCTCACAGAGGCTTTTTCTATGAGTTGTCAAAACGCAAAAAGATTGCAATTTCCGGAGACATCGGTTGCTACACTTTGGGTTTTGCACCGCCATATAACGCAATGGACACATGCCTATGCATGGGTGGAGCATTCAGCGTTGCTCACGGCATGCAACTAGCCTTTGATAAAAGCGGTCAAGACATCAGAGCAATCGGTATTTTGGGCGACAGCACATTCCTGCACACAGGCATAAACTCATTGATGGATATTGCCTATAACGGAAGCAAAGCAATCAGTGTTATTTTAGATAATCGCATAACAGGAATGACAGGACATCAGGAAAACCCGGGTTCTGGAAAAACATTAAGCGGAGAGGTGACACCAATAATCAATCTTAAAGAAGTTGTCAAATCATTCGGTTTTAAGCACATTTTTGAAATTGACCCTAATGACTTAAAAGCAGTCAAAAAGGCGCTTGACGATGCTCTGGCGCTCGACGAAGCATCTGTCATAATCACAGTCTGGCCATGCCCCTTAAAAAGAATGGACAAAGCGGAAAGAGAACAATACGGCAACCCATTCACAACTAAAGTTAAAGTCGATGAGTCAAAATGTATTAGTTGTAAACTATGCATAAGATGCGGCTGTCCGGCATTAAGTATGAACAGAAAAACTAACAAAGCAGAAGTAGACTTCCCGCAATGCGTAGGCTGCGATGTCTGTGTTCAAATCTGTCCTAAAAAAGCAATCGAAAAGGAGACGAAATAATCATGAAAAACGAAAAAACAAAAAGCATTTTATTAGTAGGTGTCGGGGGACAGGGAACAATACTTGCAAGCAAATTATTAACAATCGGGCTTATGCAAAGCGGATTTGATGTTAAAATGAGCGAAATTCATGGCATGAGCCAACGAGGCGGCTCGGTTTCTTCTCAAGTCAGATACGGTGAGAAAGTGCAATCACCGGTTATTGAATTGGGCGGAGCGGACATTTTGGTGTCGTTTGAAAAAATGGAAGGACTAAGATGGCTTGAATATCTTAGACCCGACGGCGAAGTTGTTATCAACGACTATCAAATTAACCCGATGCCTGTTGTTAGCGGTGTTGCTGATTATTCAGATAAAATTTTGGACGAATTGAAGTCAAAAGCAAAAAATATCATGATAGTTGATGCATTCAAAGCGGCGGTTGAACTCGGTAACCCAAAAGTAATGAATATAGTTCTTCTAGGTTCGCTAGTCAAAAAGATGAAACTAGAGGGCATGAACTGGAAAGAAATCATTGAAAAAGAAGTCAAAAAAGATTTTGTTGAACTAAATCAAAAAGCCTTTGAGATGGGATTGAAATTAGTTTAAAAAAATAATTAAACATAAAAATATGATTGAGGATAAATCAAATGAAAAAAAATATTGAGTTTGAAGTTGAATATGTCAAACTTCTTAATGCTGAGGTTTTTGAGTTGAAACTCTCATCAAAAGAAAAACTGCCTGAAATTGGGGCGGGGCAATTTTTGATGTTAGACACACCCGACAAATCACAGATTTTGAAAAGACCGTTTGTTATCTACAAATGGGATGAAAAATCTGTTACTCTTGGAATTGCTCTTGTTGGAAAAGGAACAAAAGAACTTTTCCAACTTAAAAAAGGAGACAAATTGTCGGCATTTTTACCGCTTGGAAACGGTTGGAGCCACGCTTTAAAACCTCATCACAAAAAAATTGCTCTTGTCGGAAGCGGTATTGGCGGTGTTGCGATTCGTCCGATACTTCAAGAATGTCCGGACAAAGAGTATCATGCATTTTGGGGGTTCAAAAGCAAAGACTGCATAATGTTTGAAAAAGAGTTTAAAAAATCAAACCTTAAAATCTCAACGGTTGACGGCTCAGCCGGTTTTAAAGGTTATGTCAATGAAATGTTTGATGAAGCGTTAAACTCTGGTTTTAAACCGGATGTGATTTTGGTTTGCGGCTCTCATGTGACTTGTCAAAAAATAAAAGAAGCAGCAATAAAACACGACATTGAATGTTATATGTCGGGTGAAGAAAGAATGGCTTGCGGTATCGGAGCGTGTTTGGTGTGTGTTTGTAAAGTTGATGTTAATGGAAAAGAACAAAATTTAAGGGTTTGTTTTGACGGACCGGTTTTTGACATAAGGAAGGTGACATTATAATGAGTAATCCAAATTTATCAGTAAATATTGCAGGAGTTGATTTTAAAAACCCAATAATAACAGCAAGCGGCTGCTATGGTTTTGGCAGGGAATACAATTTACTCTATGACATCAATATCTTAGGCGGAATTTCAACAAAGGGTTTGACATATGAGATGAGACAAGGCAACGACGGAGTGAGGGTTGCAGAAACTAATATGGGCATGCTCAATTGTGTCGGACTGCAAAATCCGGGTGCTGACGGCTTTATTCGAGACGAGATGCCTTTTTTGGAATCGCTCAATACTGTTGTTATAGCGAATTGTGCCGGAAAAACTGAAGAAGAATATGTCAAACTTCTTGAGAAAATTGAGACAACCAAAGTGCACATGATTGAGTTAAATATCTCGTGTCCGAATGTCAAAACCGGAATGGCTTTCGGAGTGTTGCCATCGGAAGTAGAAAGAATGACAAAATTGGCAAAAAAAGCAACAACAAAACCGCTTATGATAAAACTAACGCCGAATGTTGCAAACATTATCGACAACGCAAAAGCAGCAGAACAAGGAGGAGCAGATGCAATTTCACTCATCAACACTTTATTGGGTCTTAGTATAAACTTAAAAACTCGCCGTCCAATTCTCGGCAACAACTTTGGCGGATTGTCAGGTCCTGCGGTCAAACCAATTGCACTACGCATGGTTGCTCAAGTGTTCAAAAATGTTAAAATTCCGATAATCGGCATGGGAGGAATTCAGTCTTATCAAGATGTTTTGGAGTTTATGATAGCGGGAGCGCGTGCTGTTCAAATCGGAACGGCGAATTTTTATGACCCTTTTATTTGCAAAACAATAGTAAATGAGTTGACAACATATTTAAAAAATAGTAATATTAAAGATATTAATGAGATTGTTGGAACACTTCAATATAATTAACTCCAACTAAATAGGAATTAACAAATGCTAAAAAAAGAAGAAATACTAGAACTTTTTCATCAGTCAGGCGCAGTTTTAAACGGTCATTTTCAACTGACAAGCGGGCGGCATGCCGACACTTATATGCAGTGTGCAAAGTTATTTGAGAATGCTGTTATTTCGGAAAAATTATGTAAAGCGACTGCGGAATTGTTCAAAGATGTTAAAATTGATTTTGTTGTGTCACCGGCAATCGGCGGAATAATAATGGGCTATGAGTTGTCTCGCCATTTGAAAGTAAAAAACTTTTTTGCTGAAAGAGTTGACGGAAAAATGACGCTGAGACGAGGTTTTTCACTTCCAAAGGGAAGCAAAGTTATTGTATGTGAAGATGTTGTCACAACCGGCGGCAGTGCAAAAGAAGTGGTTGAACTAATAAAAGAATTGGGTAGTGTTGTAGTTGCAGTAACTTCAATAGTTGACCGCTCAAACGGAAAGGTCGAATTCGGAACACTGTTTAGGGCACTTTTGCCAATCGATGTCAAAAGTTATGAACCTCAAGAGTGTCCAATTTGTAAAACAGATGTTCCGCTCTATAAACCCGGTTCAAGGACTTAAAGTTATTTTAAATTAATAAAAACAAAAAAATTAACATAACATATTATGAGTGATTGATTTGAAAACCACAAAAAAACACTCAAAAGGAGGATACTAATTATGGGTAGACGACGCGGCGGCGGTAGAGGAACGAGGGACGGATTAGCATTTTTCGCACTTCTTATAGTGCTTGGTGTTGGTTTGTCACTAGGGATTGCATGGACAATCGGTATGGCTGTGCCATCTGTTAGAGCAACTGCATTTAACATTGCATTTTTCATCATGACCATTGCACTTATCATTCCAATCATCTTATCTTTTCGTGAAGCAAGGGCACGGGGAACTGTGTGGACTGTCTTGTGGGTTATTGCACTTATTATGATAATTGTATTTGCAATTTTGAACATCGGACTAGTTCTTTGGTGGTCATAAAAGACAGAAAGAACATTTAAAAGGATACTTTAAAATATGGGTAAACGCAACAAAGAAACAGACAAAATGCTGTTCTTTATTATGTTTATTATTGTTCTGATTGCGGGTTTGGTTTTAGCAATTGCTTGGAGTCTTGGCTTTATTGAAGCAATAACTGATGCCATGATAGCAGTAGCATTTATTGTGATGATAATCGCACTTGTTATTCCGATTTTGCTATCCTACAATGAGGCTAAATCCCGAGGAAAACTTTGGTTTGTGCTGTGGATTGTCGGATTGGTTTTGATAGTAGTATTTGCAATTCTAACAATAGTAAGAATATTTAGTAACGGCGGTTATTAAAGACTTAAAGGAGTAAATAAAATATGGCAACAGCAGTTAAAAAAAGAAAAAAACAAGGCTATTTTTCGAAATTAGGCTTAAGGCATCTTGCAGATTTATTGATGCTTGTCGGAGCAATTTTGATATTCATCGGACTTTTTGTCATGGGTGCAGTGATGAGCGTAGGACTTGCGTTCTATGTTGTCGGTGCAGGCATTGCAATCTATAGAGTTGCTAAAATAATGCTCAGCGGTATTTCAAAAAAATCACCTGAATTCAAAAGGGCATTAATTAACGCCGTCATCATGGCACTAATATTTGGACTTGCTCTCTTTGGTTTTATTTATTCGTTAATTTAATGACCTAAAGAATGAAATTTTGAAACAAAAAAACAACCTTGAAGATTTTCTTTGAGGTTGTTTTTCATTGGTTTTAAAAAAACAAAATTGATTAAATATCCTTTGGTTCTGCAAGCAGTGTCCAAAATGTCGTCATTGTGACTTTGCCCGGTCCGCCGTCTTTTAACTTCTTCACATTTTTAATGAAGGTATAATCAACGCCGGTTTTGCCGCTTCCTTTTGCTTTTGAATAGTATGCCGCAAGTTCAGCCGCTCTCACAATAACCTCATCGGGAGGAAAGTCAAAAGAGTTGTTTTCAATAATAACATGTGAACCAAAATCGCTTTTTACATGAAGCCAAATATCAGTTGCTTTTGCTCCTTTAAAAAGGGCATCATTTTGGGTGTTGTTTTTTCCGATTTTTATGATGTGTCCCATAAATTCAAGTGACATAGGGAGAGACGGGGAAGTTTCTTTTTTGTTTTGGTTTGTTTTTGATGGCAGTTTACCTTTTGCTAAACCTGTCGAAGACAGTTTTTTGTTAGTTACTGATGTTAATTCAATGAGTATTTCACTCAATTCCTTTTCAGAATTGGCATTACTAACGCATTGTAAAAGGTATTCAAAATGCTCTAGATTAGTCATCGACTTTTCTTTAAACACTTTGTTTGCTTCAATAGTTTTTTTCTTTTTGTGATAGGTTTTAAAAAATTTTTGAGCGGCAACTTGAGGAGTTTTTGTTGTGTCTAGTTCAATAGTTATATCTTCCAAGTTTTCGGAATAGTAATTTTGAACAGTTATATTTTTGTCATTTTTCTTTATTAAGTGTAGATTTGACAACAATAAATCACCTTTAATTTTGTCTTCTTCAAAATTTTCACATGAGGTCATTTTTGAAACTATTTCATCAAGTCTCTTTTTTTCTTTTTTGACAGCAGATTCAATCGACATGGTCACTCGATTTTTTTCTTTTGAAAGGGAGGATATTTTTTCACCGGTATTAAAATAAAACTCAATTGCGTCAGACAATTTTTCCATATCTTTTCTCTCGCCTTGAACGCTTAAATAATCTCTAAAGAAAAAGTCAACCGCTTTTTCATTGACTATTTTAACGCATGGGGAAAATGTTGTCTTATCATACAAATTAACTAACTCTTTTGCTAAATTACTTTTTTCATTTGAGCGAAAAATTGCTTCCTCAGCACTGCTTTTTGCAAGTCCCAGAAAGTGAGTTAAGACAAAATTCGTCAAATTTCCGCTCTCGAAGGTGTCTAAAACGCTAGAGACCTCTTTTTCGCATTTTAACCCAAGTTTGTCCTGAGCGGGCGGCACATCATATTTAGCCCCAGAAAACATAACTCTTTTTGCGTTCAAATCAAGACTGTTCCGCTTTAAAGTATCGGTGATTGTTCCGTCCTCTTTGGTCAAAATAAGGTTTGAATTTTTGCCCATCAACTCCAAAACAAGTGTCATTTTTTCAATATTTCCCAACTCATCTTTTGCATCTAAATCGAAAAAAATCACTCTTTCAAATTCAAGTTGCCGAACATTCAAAATCCTTGCATAAGTTAAATACTTCCTCAAATGCATCAAAAATGCAGGAGGTTTTTCAAGGGCAGTGAATTTTTGTCCGCTCAAATGAATTCTTGGAGCAGAAGGATTAACCGAAATATAAAGAGTATGATTTTTGTTGTTTGCCCGAATAAAAAAAACAACACTGTCAAAACTCGGCATGATAATTTTATCAATCCTACCATTCTTGAGAGTCTTATTCAATTCATTCGTCAAAAAATTCAAATTTAATGCATCAAACGGCATAATTAAATTTTACACTTTTTTTAAAACTTAGTCAAGAGAGTTGACAGTATTATTTTAAAGTGCTAGAATTAATATTGATAAATCAATTTAGGAGACAAAAAACAAAAATGAACTACACACTAGAGAAAAAAAATAGCGAAGCAATTTTTAAGTTCACCTTAACCCATGCCGAATGGGAAACGGCAGTTAATAATGCCTACGAAAAAGAAAAGAAAAAATATTCAATTCCGGGCTTTAGAAAAGGCAAACTTCCGCGCAAAGTAATTGAAAATTACTACGGAGCAGGGGTCTTTTTTGATGAAGCAATTAATATTTGTATTTCTGAGGGCTATGCTAAGGCACTTACTGAAAACAAAGAAATTATTCCGGTGGACGAGCCGAAGGTTGATGTTGAAAGTTTGCCGTCAAACGAGAAAGAGCAACTTGTTTTCACAGTGAAAGTTGTGACAAGACCTGACATAAAATTAGGTGAATATAAAGGTTTAACTATCAAGGGAATGTCATATACTGTTAGTGAAAAGGATATAGAAAGAGAAATAACCGCACTTCGTGAAAGAGGTTCAAGAAAGGTTGCTGTCACCGGCAGAAAGGTTGAAAAAGGCGATATTCTAAATATTGACTACTCGGGCAGCGTTGAAGGTAAAAAATTCGACGGCGGAACTGCTGAAAAACAATCCTTAACAATCGGTTCAAACTCGTTTATTCCCGGCTTTGAAGACGGTTTAATCGGAGCGGAAATTGGTCAAACTCTTGACATCAAAGTCAAATTTCCCGATGAATATCATTCCGAAGAATTGAAAGGAAAAGACGCTGTTTTTACTGTCACTGTCAATGGTATTGAAATAAAAGAATTGCCTGAACTGACTGATGACTTCATAAAAGATGTAGCACCATTTGAGACTGTTGAAGAGTTCAAAAAAGACTTGGAAGCAAAATTAGAAGAAAACTTCCGTAAAAGAGGCGAAACCGAAACCGAAACAAAACTAATAGACACAATCGTTGCAGGGTGTGGAGTTGAAATTCCTTCCGTTATGATTGACGATGAAACACAAGGTATGCTTGACGAGTTTGCCCAAAGGCTTCAATATATGTATGGCGGAATGAAAATTGAGGACTACCTAAAAGCCATGCAGACAACACCCGAGGATTTCAAAAAAGAAAGAAGACCGGAGGCTGAAAAAATGATTAAAACAAGGCTTGTTCTTCAAGATATCGTGAAAGCGGAAAAAATAAAAGTCGAGCAAAAAGATTTGGAAGAGTTGATTGAAAAAGAAGCAGAAAGCGCAAAGCAAACAACTGATGAGTATTTGAAGAAAATGCCGAAAGAAAGGTTCATGCAACTAAATTCCGAAATTTTAGTCAAAAAACTATTTGATTTATTGAAAAAAGAAAATACAATCGAATACAAAAAAAGTGCTGCAAAAGAGACAAAAGAAAAAGCACCGACAAAAACAACAAAACCGAAAACTACTAAAAAAGCAGAATAAAGGAGATATTATAATAATGCACAGAAATAATTTTGTAACAGATGCTCTTGTCCCGATAGTTATTGAACACACAACTAAAGGCGAACGGTCATATGACATTTATTCAAGACTGCTTGAAGACAGAATAATCTTTTTGACAGGCGAAATTAATGACTATAATGCCGACCTTGTTATTGCCCAACTTCTTCATCTTGAAGGCAAAGACCCGGAAAAAGATATTAGTCTTTATATCAATTCACCGGGCGGCTCAGTAACTGCTGGCATGGGAATTTACGACACGATGAATTATATTAAGTGCGATGTCAATACTATTTGTGTCGGCATGGCAGCATCAATGGGTGCTTTTTTGCTGTCAAGCGGTGCAAAAGGCAAAAGATTTGCACTCCCTAACAGTGAAATCATGATTCATCAACCCTCAGGCGGCTCATACGGTCAAGCAAGCGATATGATAATTGCCGCTGAACGCATTGCACGCATTAGAAAACGCCTAAACAAAATCCTGTCAAAAAACACAGGACAACCGGAAGAGAGAGTGGCAAGAGATGTAGACCGTGACCACTACATGACCGCTGATGAAGCATTGGAATATGGAATAATAGATAAGGTGTATTCAAGACGCAAATAAAGAAATAAAATTGTAGGGGTGAGCAACGCGAACCCGAAAAAAAACCACAAAATATATAGGAAAGACATTCGTGAAGTGCACACCTTAATGAAGTTAGTAAAAGCATGTCGAAATTGGGTGTGCTTGACGCAAAAAATGTAGGGGGCGGCTTTTGCACGCCCGTTGCCGAACTCGTGACCAACAACGGGCGGCAGGTTGTGCCGCCCCTACGAATTATGTAAAAACTTATTTTTTAAAACAGAGAGGCAATATAACTTGGCAGCAAAAAACAACAACACTAACACAAATGAGCCGAAATGCAGTTTTTGTGACAAACTAAAATCACAAGCAAAACACCTTATTACAGGTCCTGAGGATGTCTTTATTTGCGATGTTTGCATTGGAATTTGCAATGACATGATGATTGAAGAGATTGAGGCGTCAAACGAGTTGGAACTCGTGAAATTGCCGGCACCCGAGGAAATTAAAAAAGTCCTCGATGATTTTATCGTGGGGCAAGATCAAGCAAAAAGAGTGCTTTCTGTTGCGGTTTACAACCACTACAAAAGGGTCAATCACAACCTAACTCAACAAGCAAAGGGCAAAAAAGAAAAAGACGAAAATGAAGTTGAATTGAAAAAAAGCAACATTTTGATGCTTGGACCGACAGGAAGCGGAAAAACTCTTCTTGCCCAAACTCTCTCAAAAGTTCTCGATGTTCCTTTTGCAATAGCGGATGCAACGACACTGACCGAGGCAGGCTATGTCGGAGAAGATGTCGAAAACATTTTGTTAAAACTTTTGCAAAGTGCAAATTTTGATGTAGCAAAAGCCCAAAAAGGCATAATCTATGTCGATGAAATCGACAAAATCGCAAGAAAAGGCGAGAACATGAGCATAACAAGAGATGTTTCAGGCGAGGGAGTTCAGCAGTGCCTGCTCAAAATCATGGAAAGCACCATTGCTTCAGTTCCTCCGACAGGCGGAAGAAAACACCCTCAGCAAGAATGCATCAATGTTGACACAACCAACATCTTGTTTATATTCGGCGGTGCGTTCGTAGGCCTTGACAAAATCATACAAAATCGTGACAATAATTCATCACTAGGTTTTGGCGGAACAGTTTTGACAAAAGACGAACAAATCCAAAGGTCGCTTCAGGATGTTCAGCCGCAAGACTTAGTCAAATACGGCTTAATACCTGAATTTATCGGACGAGTTCCGGTTGTCGTGACATTATCAGCGCTCGACAAAGACGCACTCAAACAAATCCTGACAAAACCAAAAGATGCCATAACAAAGCAATATGAACTTCTTTTGAAAATGGACGGCATTGAACTTGAGTTTGACATAGCGGCAGTCGACGCAATCGCTGAAAAAGCAATCGCATTAAAAACCGGTGCAAGGGGACTAAGAACAATAATGGAAGACGCAATGTTAGACATTATGTATCGTGCGCCGTCTGATAAAACAATCGGCAAAATAATCGTTACTCCCGAATGTATATTGGAAAAACGACAGCCTATAATCAAAAAAATAGCCAAAGAACTAAAAGAAAAGAAACTAGACATAAAAATAAAAGAACCTCAACCCCAAAAAGAGATAGCGTAAATCTAAATTTATTATTAAGAAAAATCCATAAGTTAAATAAAACTTAAGGATTTTTTTAATCTAAGTGATAATTTTTAACGCAATAATGACCTGATTTCCTGAGCAACTTTTCGGTGTTTTGACACAAAAGGGACAGTAATATGTTCATTTTTTGTTTCAATAATAATTTTGCCATAATACTGATCTGCAAAGCCGGTTGCGTGAATTTTATCTGTTACTCTTATAATTTCATTGAGTTCCAATATGTGTTTTTTGTTTTTTCTAGGATAGACAAAAAGTTTTTCGTTTGATAAAACTATTAAATTTTTTGGCGGACCTATAATTAAATTATATATACCCCAAATTGAGCCTAATATTGCAACAATTGATGCTGCCAAAAGACCGGCAAAAAGAGGAATTCTCCAAAAAGAATTGTTTTCCATCAGTATAAAAATGAGAACCGCACCAATGATAAGTCCGACAGTCATTAAAACACTTAATATTGCACTGCCTTTTAGTCCAAAACCTGTTCGTTTTCCTATAACTCTTTCATCCATAATGAGCCTCCTTTTTAATGCACAAGACATTATACTAATCATTTTAGCATGTCTGTAATAGATAGTCAAGCAAAAAAAGCATTTTGACTAAATAATTATAGTCACTATATTTAACTTGTAAAATTTATATGAACCGGTATCAAAATGGTTGATATTTTTGTCTTGCTGTGGTATATTAAATTCGGGAGTATTAATTATCATGAATGATTTATGAGCGTAGTGCTGATTATTTCATGACAGATTTTGACTTAATAAACATGGAAGAGTTTTTGAATGAAGTTCAGCAAGTTGTTCCTCTCAGAGAGCGAACTTACAAAATGATTACTATGCGGGGGATTGTTGTTTTTCCGGGACAATCTCTCAATTTTGATTTGTCAAGAGACAAGTCACTGCTTGCGGCGGAGGGGGCGATTAACTCCGGTGAGGAGATTTTTTTGGTGTCGCAAAAGAATTTGTCAACGATGAATCCAACGCCGAAAGACATAAACAGAGTCGGAACTTTGGTGACAATTAAACAAGTGATGAGGCTGCCGAATGACAATCTTCGTATTTTAGTTGTTGGTCGAGAACGCAAGGAGATTGGGAACTATGTTTCAATGACGCCGTATTTTGAGGTGACACTGAAAGACTATCCGAATTTTCCGTCAAATCCGACGGAAGTTGAAGCAATGAAAAGAAGGGTGTCTGAGCAAATTGAGGAATACAAAAAACTCAATCCAAAACTTCCGCCCGATGTAATGCTTTCGCTCAACATTTTCAACATCAGAAATTTTGTTGGCATTGTCGGAACATTCCTCATTAAAAATGAAGTCGAGAGACAAAAACTTCTTGAAATTCAAGATGAATACAGTCAACTTGAAGAAATTCATCGTTGGTTTTTTAATGAGTGTGAAATAATGCATCTTGAAAAAAAGATAGCAACAAAAGCAAGAGAGGCTATTGACAAAAACCATAAAGAATATTTTTTGCGTGAGCAGATAAAAGCAATCCACAATGAACTAGGTGATGTTGAAGATGAAATAAACAAATACAAAAGACGGATTGAGGAAAAGAAATTGCCCGAAAAAGTTGTTGAGAAACTGAACAAAGAAATAATCAAAATTGAAAAAGCGGCTTCAAATTCGCCTGAGTTGGGAGTGTCAAGGGCATATGTTGAGTGGATTTTGGATTTGCCTTGGAATGAAGCAAGCGAAGATAATCTTGACCTAAAAACGGCTCGAAAAATTCTTGAAGAAGACCACTACGGAATTGAAAAAATTAAGCAACGAATTGTTGAGTTTTTAGCGGTTCACAAATTGACAAAAAACCTCAAAGGTCCGATTTTGTGTTTTGTCGGTCCTCCGGGAGTTGGAAAAACTTCTATTGTTTCATCAATTGCAAGAAGCGCAAACAAGGAATTGGTGACAATGAGTTTGGGCGGAGTTCGGGATGAGGCGGAAATAAGGGGGCATAGACGGACTTATATCGGTTCAATGCCGGGAAGAATTATTGCAGGAATGAAACAAGCAGGGGTCAATAACCCTGTATTTCTGCTTGATGAAATTGACAAAATGTCATCAGATTTTAGAGGCGATCCGGCAAGTGCAATGCTCGAAGTTCTTGACCCAAATCAAAACCACAACTTCAAAGACCATTACATTGAAGTGCCTTATGATTTGTCATCGGTGATGTTTGTTGCAACCGCCAACACGCTTGACACCATACCATCGCCGCTTCTTGACAGAATGGAAGTCATTGAACTTTCTGGCTACACTTATGAAGAAAAACTAGAAATAGCCAAAAAATATCTCTTGCCAAAGCAAATCAAAGCAAATGGACTGGAGGAAAAATTCGTCATAATTTCTGATAAAATTATGGTGAAAATCATTTCACTCTACACTCGTGAATCGGGAGTGAGAAATTTGGAAA